>JAEIGA010000384.1_pt1 | contig 64707 bp, 63 predicted proteins | sample 9270691 | NCBI WGS metagenome assembly JAEIGA01 (sample SAMN17057246, study PRJNA624740) | gut metagenome | biome: biome; isolation source: fecal sample | host: Bos grunniens | place: China: Xizang | collected 2019 | reverse complement strand
CCAAATTGAATTATTAAGTGCAACGCCTTTGATAAAATAAAGGTGGAGCACTTTTTAATTTTGTAAATATATAAAAAAGTGCCCCCTTTAGTACGGAAAGGGAGCAATTATGTTATACACTCAAATAACTCATGATGAGAGGAAAATTATTGATTATCTTTTCAATATACAAAAAAGAATGTTATTAGTAGTAGCTTTTTGGAAATAATATAAAGACCACTAATATCTATGTATATAGATATAGTGTTTTTCCAAGGAGTAAAAATATGGAAAAAAAATATATTGAAGTTTTTTTATATGAAAAAAATATTCGTCATATAAAGGAATTTGAAGCTGAAAATGGAAAAAAAACAAAGAAAATTTGTGTATCATTCCCAGAATTAGGTTTATGTTGATTACTTAAAAAACAAAGTGCTACTTTTTTTCCAACTAAAAAAGATGGTAATAAAAGTGATAAAAAACAATTAAAAATTGTTTTATCAGCTGATTATGAATATCAATTTTATTCTTCAAAAAATGAAGAACCAAAAATTCTTACAGGAAATGATATAAGAAATTTTTATAAAAAATTATGATCTGAAGGTAAAGTTTTTGTTTCAACACGTGAAGTTATCAAAACTTTAAAAAATGATAAAATAGCCAACAAAGAAGAATTAAATCCAATTGATCAAGCTGATGAAATTGAAAAAGAGTTATTTTCAACAAAAGAAATTCCTACACAAAAATAAACATTAATCAAAAGATAGATTTTTCTATCTTTTATTTTTGACTTTGAGTAATACAAAAATGTTTATCACAATTAAAATAAATTTATCAAATAACGAATTTAAAACTAATGACTCATTTTTCAATATCAATAATCAACCAAAACCAATTAAAAACTTTGTAGATCCAACAATTGAAAAAGAAATTTTAAATGTTTTAAAAAAATCTAATAATTGAATAAAATCTTTTCAAATTATAGCTGGTTTAACCAAAAAAATTAGTCCAATCTTATTAAGACAAATTGTTGCAAATTTAAGAATGCAAAATTACCCAATTATTGCATCAAATAAAGGTTATAAATTGAGCTATGCTAAAAATGATATTCATAAATATGTTCAAACTCGTTTATTAGAAATTAGAAAAGAAGAAAAAATTTTACAACAACTAATTAATGACAAATAATTTATCAAATTTTTATTCTTATAACAAAACCTATGAATATTATTCTTATTTTTTTGAAAAAGATGTTTGAGAACCAATTTGTATCTTTTTAAATTGATCATTAGAACAATTATTAAAATTTTTGAAAATTTCAAAATCAAATTTTTATCGCAAAATTAGAATGCCAACTTTAAATAATTTGAATAATAATCAACTTTTAAAACCAGTATTTGAAATAAAAAAAATAATTAATATTATAGAGTGAAATATAAGTGCTTATAACAAAGTTTATAAATATGTTTATGAGATTTCAAAAAATCAAACAGATAAACGACAATTTACAAATATTAAAGCACTAAAGCCATATATTGAACAAGAAACAAACAATATTTATAACCTTTGTCAAAATATTTGTCAAAATCAATTAATTAATATTATTAAAAACAAATTTGAAAAAATAAATACATTATTAATTTATGAGAAAAATAATTAGAAAAGTTTTCAAATATATTTATGACAAAAATTGATTGAAAAACTTAATTAAAATTTCATTTTGTTTGATCTTTATTATTTTAGGATTTGCACTAGGATTTACAATTAATTTTTTATATTTGATTTTTGTTATATTTGGCGTATTTTTATGAATTTTTATGTTTGGGTTTAAGTCATATCGAAATTATAAAAAAAACAATAGTTTGATAAATCGTTTAGAAAAAAATGTATTAAATAAAATCAAATCAAAACCACCAAAAACAAAGGAGATAAAAAATGAAACCACTTAATTTGTTTAATAAATTAAAAAATCAATTTGAAAATGTAATAATTGATGAAAAAAAATTAAAGAATAAAACAATTGCTAATGCTTTTATTATTAATAATCAATTCCAAATTATTAAATATAAACAAGGAACAAATAACGGATCTTTTCAATTAACTAAAATCAATGATAAAAATAAAAACTTTTACATATCTAATGATTTGAGTTTGATTATTAAAAAGGTTCGTTTATGAAAATAAAGATTAATAAAGTTTATTGATATAAAGACAATGAATTTATTGAAGTTGAAGATGATAATTTTTTGGATGGACTAATTGATATGGACGAAAGTTATACATTTAGAAAAAGGAATTAAATAATGAATAAAAAAGTAGATCAATTACAAAATTATTATAAAAACTTAAAAAAGCAAGCTCTTTATAAAATTGATAAAGTTAAACAAAATATATCTAATAATTATTTATTAGTCATTGATTATGATAATGTTGAACTTTTTTCTTTGATAAATGACTTAAAAAATACAGAACAGTCTATTAAATTTTTAAAAGAATTAGAAAATGAAGATGATCAAGAAGATTAAGCAAAACAAGAAGGGAAAAACCAATGCTTAAAACAATAGATGAATATAATTTTTTTGTTGGTAAAAATGTTGTTTTAATAGGTAATCTTACTGATTGGATTATAAATAACTTCAAGATCAATAAATCAAAAATAAGTGATTTAGATAATAACTACAATTTTGTTTATGCTAAAAATCCAAGAATTTTTATTAATCAAAATTGAGAACAAATTATAAAGTTCTTTGATTTAAATAACAAATATTCAATGACATTTATTGATGAATTAAAAGATGCTTTATTATATTTGTTTAGAAATTGATGAGAAAGAATTTAGATGTTATTGAAAGGAAAAATAAATAATGAAAAGAACAACTAAAAAATGAAGGAAGAAAACACCAAATCAGCATCGTTCTTATGGTGAAAAAAGAGATAGGGATTACAAAATAATGAAAGGAACAAAATAATGAAATATTATGTTGAAGTTTTTATTAAAGATGAATTAGTACCTGTTTTTTCAAAAACATTTACGTTTAAAAATTTGACAAAGAAAAAACATTTAGATAAGTTTTTAAAAAAAGTTAGTGAAAACATTTATTTTGAAAATGAATTACATGATGAAGGAAATGAAAACATTGAAAATGTTAAAAGTATAAGCTTATCAGAAATTGAAAGATTAGCCTTTATTTATAAAATTGATAAGAAAAAATTAATTATTGAAATGAAAGATAATGGGTTTTTAATTAAAGATAAAAACAACACTATTTATTATGAAGAATATACTGTTGAAAAGACTTGTATTTTATGTCATGCCAAGATGAATAAGTTATATTTAAATTATGATCAGTTTGGAGATGAAATCTTTGTTTGTAAAAAGTGCTTTAAAAAGTAGAAAGAAATGATGTTTTGTTTAAAATCAAAATTAAAAAAATAAAAGACATATTAGCTAAATATTTAAATTATGATCAAACAAAGATAAATGATTTTATAGAAAGAAAATTTAATTTAACAAATAGAATAGTAGAAAAATTAGAAAATAATAACATTGTAATTTGTTATGAAACATTTGATAGAATCCAAGTAATAGGTATATTGAGACAATGAATTAGAATGGAAATTTATGAAAATATTAATAAATTGAATGAATATTTATGTCATTGTAAAAAAGAAGAATTAAATGAAAATTTAGAAAAATATAAATTATTAATTGAGAGTTTAAATGATTTAAATGAATTTAATAATATTAATCGACAACTAAAATATGCAGTAATTGAAGAAAATATAATCATCAAACAACAATTTAGGAAAAGGAGTTTGAAAATGAAGGCATTAAAAAAACAAAATACAAACATCATTAGGAGAAATAAGAATGACTAAAAAAGAATTGTGAGAATTATGTAAAGTAAAAAATGCACTTTATTTAAAATGTGACTCATGTTATTGTAATTTACACAACAAATATTCAGTGGTTATTTTGTCAAAGTATGTAGACAGTAGTAACTATCCAATTTTGATTTGTGAAACATGCTTTAAAAAGTAGAAGGAAATGATGTTATGATTAAGTCATTAGAAAGTCAAAAAATGAAACAGATTAAAATAGATGATTTAGAGTTAATTGGAAAAATTGATAAAGCATTACAAACTATTAAAGTTGATAGTGATGGGAATTGACATGTTCAAAATTAAAGGAGTTTGAAAATGAAATTAATATTAAAGGGTTATATAAAATATATCAAGAATGGTTAAGCATTAGCAATGTAATAGCGGAAGAAAAATAATGAAAAATAAAAATTGTGAATTATGTGTGAAACCAAACAAAGATTATGAGTACAATGTTTATTGTAAAAAATGTTTAGATGATTATGCACAAAAAATATCAGGGTGTATGGAAAGATTTTATAAATAGGAGCAGCAAATATGACAATCATTTTACCAATTAAACCAGAATATTCAAGTCAAATAATAGCTAAGCAAAAAACATATGAATATAGAACTAAAATCCCAAAACAAAAGGTTGACTCTATTTTAATCTATGAAACTTACCCAACCATGAGAATAGTAGCAAAAATAACTATTAAAAATATTTTGTGTGGTTCTCCATACGAAATTTGATCAGCAACAAAAAAATATGCTGGAATTACAAAAGAACAATTTGATGCTTATTTTAGTAATTCTAAGAAGGCTTTTGCTTATGAGATAGGTAGAATAGAAAGATTTAGCGAGCCTAAATTATTAAGTGAATATGGAATTAATTATATTCCACAATCTTTTGTATATATTAAAGATGGAACAATTAGAACCCAAAATTAAATAGGTTAAAATATATAAATACATATTTAATATAATATATATATTATAATTTATCATATTTTGGTATAATATAAATATCTGATAGGCAAGGATTAAAAAATGAGTAAATTTGATAAGAAAAAAGCAAAAGAAGAAGCAGTGTTTTATAACCATAAATATATTGCTTCTTATATTTGAGGACAAAGTCATTTAGAAAATGAATGCATTTCTTATATTTCTACTGAAACTTTTTTACATACAATGAATTTAAAAAAACTCGCTTTAACATATAGATTTGAAGAAGGAGATAATTTTAGTGAATATACAATTGATTTATTGAAAGGTTTAAAAGATGGATGAGATGAAATTTTATATTATTTAAAATTTGAAGATAAGAAATCTTTATCTATTAATGAATTGATTCATTTAAATGATACTTTATCTAATTTTGAACCTAAAAAAGGTGGTAAAGGAATTAGAAGTTCTCCTATTATTGGTGGTTGCAAATATAAACCTGAAGCAGTTTTGATTGCTTCTAAAGTTGAAGAAGAATTGAATAATATATGAAATAATCCTAATCTTAGTGAATTAGATAGATCGATTGAAATATTTTTATATATTTCAAAAACACAAGTATTTTATGATGGGAATAAAAGAACAGCATTAGTTTCTGCTTCTTATAATTTAATTAATAATGGTGTGGCTTCAGGGATTTTTATTAATCCTGAAAAGGTTAATAAATTTAAAAGACATTTAATTGATTATTATGAAGACGATAATAAAAAAGATAATATTGTTAATTTTTTAAAGAAAGAATGCATTCAATACATTCCTCAATTCAAACTTACTGAAGAATATCAACAAATCTTTAAAATTGTTAATAATAAAAAAGAAGAACAACCGGAACAAAACCCTTCACAAGCAACAAAGCATATAGCTCAGGACTTAGTAGATGTTGCTGATCAAGCTGATGCTCAAACCAAAGCAGTATCTAAAAAAGGCCAAAGGAGATAAAGTATGAAATTGAAAGTGTTTTTTAAGGATAATATAAGTGATAATTTGAGTTTATTAAAAAATAGGATAGATAGCATTTTATCTTTGTCTAATGAAAATTTAAATAATGATTTTTTTTATATTGATACAACCAGTAAAGATATTCTTATGAAGAATGATAAAATCTATCCCGAATATTATGATGATATCATTGGTAATTTTTATAATTTAGTGACAGAAAAAGGCATTTATTATAATGGTAAGCTATATAAAGGAATTAAATAATGAATAAAAAGTTTAATGATAGAGAATTTATTAAAAATTGATTTTATGATCATCAAGATAAAATTTATAGTGCAATTGCTAAAATAGAAAATATAAAAATATCTGCTGGGGAAACTAATAAAATTATTGATGCATATTTGAATGATGAAATTCCTCATTTAGAAAATGTTGCTTTGTCTTCATTTTTTATGATCATTGGGGTATGACAAGCATATAAGACACATTTTTTAAATACTAATATGACTAATGATGAATTAGTTTTTGATATTGAAAATCTTAAAAATATCAATAAATTGATTGGTTCTTATGAAGATAGTCGTTGTGGTCATATTAGACAACATAAGGTAAGGTTAAAAAATATTAATTATATGCCGCCTGAAAGTTGAGATGAAGGTTTTTTAAATAAGAAATTAAAAAATTTTATTCATACTATTAATAAATTAAATAATGAAAATATGCAAAAAGAACTTATTGCTTTTGTTTTTAATGTTGGAGCAGAGATGATAAAAGAACAATGATTTCCTAATAGTAATAATCGTACTGTTTCATTATTTATGAATGTTGCATTATTACATAGTGGATTAGGTTTTTATTATGTACCAAAGGAAAAAATTGATGAATATAAAAGTTTAAGAAATAACTTTTATGAAAATGATAATAATAAAAATGTTTTTGTTAATTTTATGATTAATGATTGTTTCGGATCGATAAATCAATTAAAACAAGAAAAAAGTAGGTGTTTTTTGAATCAAAATGATTATTATGAGTCAGAAGATTTTATGAATGAAAATGATAATAATAAAAGTAATACACAAAAGAAATCTTCTGGGCAAGGGAGATAGAAGCAAAGGGGGTGAGTAAAAATGAGTGGGAAGTGTGATGAGATTTTGGTAGAGTATAAGAAGATGGATAGTTCGAAGGTACCACAGACTTTTACGTTAGAAAAGGTGGTAATGGAGAAGATTAAGACTTTGGCAACAAGACATAAGTTATCATTGAGTGAAGTGGTGAATGAACTATTAAAGACAGTATTGTTTGAGTAAAATTGGGAAAGGAGAGATCAGATGGAAAAACAAAGTAATGTTGTAGGACACGAGAGAGAGAGAGAGAGAGAGACGCTCTGCTTATAAAAGTGAATATGAAAATTTAAATTGAAAATTAGAATCTGATGTTAATGACTATGTAAAAAAACAATTAGAACTTTTAGGTTTTAAAAAACTTAAAGATTTTAATGAAGAATCTGCAATGAGTGAATATATGAAAGATTCATTAAAAGGTTCTGCAAAAACAAAAAAGAAATCAAATTTTGGAAAACCAGATTTTCATATTGAAAAATATAATATACCTGTAATTTTTGAAAATAAATTACATTTAAAATATTTACATTCTGGTAATTTAATGAAATTAAAACAAACAGAAAATGAAATTAAAAAATATGCTGCTAACGGATCTATTTATTATGCAAGAAAGATGATTCAATCAGGCAAGTATGATGAAGTTATAGCAATTGGTGTAGCTGGTGATAATGAAAGTAATGTTCGAATATTAATTTATTATGTTTATGGTTTTGGTGAAAGTAGCTATAAATACATTCAATCATGTGATACATTAAATTTTTTAGAATCTAAACAATCTTTTGATGAGTTTTATAAAGATATAACATTAAATGAAGAAGAAAAACATAATATTATTATAAAAACAAAAGAAGAAATAAGACAAAAATCTAAAAAACTAAATAAAATTTTTCATAATTTAAGCATAACAGCACCACAAAGAGTTTTATACGTCTCTGGTTGTTTATTAGCAATGCAAGATTATTTAGATGAAAATAAAAAGATTATTGATGGATTAATTCCTGATGATTTAAAAGGTGGAAATACAAAAAATCATCATGATGGAGAAATTATATATGACAAAATTGAAACTTTTCTTTGTCATAAGAAAATACCAGAAATCAAAAGAGAGTTAATGTTAAAATCTTTTAGTGAGATAAAAAAAGATTATCAAAGAGATATAAAACAAGATCCCCCTAAATTTTTGCCAGAAATACAAAAAATTCTTTCTTCTCCATCTTCAATCAACAAACAATTATTTACTTTAATTTATGAAGACATATATTTATGTATTGATGGTTTATTAGGGAATAATGTTGATTTAATTGGAGAATTATATAGTGAATTTTTAAAATATGCAATGGGTGATGGTAAAGAAATAGGTATAGTTTTAACACCGCCATACATTACAAAATTAATGGTAGATATTTTAGAATTAGATGAAAATTCAAGAGTATTAGATTTAGCAACTGGATCTGCTGGTTTTTTAATTTCATCAATGAATAAAATTATTGATGTAATAAATCTAAAATATGGGAAAAATACAAAAAAAGCAAATAATGAAATTAAACATATAAAATCTAATAATTTATTAGGAGTTGAATTAAATGCTGAAATGTTTGCATTAGCAACAACAAACATGATATTAAGAGGAGATGGGAGTACAAAAATTGAAAAAGGTGATGCATTTGATATGCCAAGATCTATGTATGAGGAATTTGAACCAAATAGAATTTTATTAAATCCACCATTTAGTTACTCAGAAAATGGATTACCATTTATTTCTTTTGGTCTTGATATCATGGAAAAAAATGGAATAGGTGCAATTATTATTCAAGATAGTGCTGGTAATGGAAAAGCTAAAAAAACAGCACAAGAAATTTTAAAAAAACACACTCTTTTAGCATCAATTAAAATGCCACAAGATTTATTTGAACCAAATGCTACAGTTCAAACATCCATATATATTTTCAAAGCTCATGTTCCGCATGATATTGAAAAAATAGTTAAATTTATTGATTTTAGAAACGATGGTTATAAAAGAACAGGCAGGGGAACAATTACAATTGATAATCCTACACAAAGATATTTAGATATTATAAAAATTTATAAAGCTGGATCTGCAGCAAAAACCAAACATCAAGAAACAGATGTCAATAAAATTTATATTGAGGATTTCATTGGTTTAAATGGTGATGATTGAAATTTTGATCAACATATCAAATTTGATACAACACCTACAATCGACGATTTTAAAAGAGTAGTTGGTGAGTATTTATCATTTGAAGTAAGCAAAATTTTAAAGGGAGGAAATTAAAATGGAACTAAATTTTAAAACTTTTAAAGTTCAAGAATTATTTTATACACATAAAGAATTAAAGAAAAATTTTAATTTAGTGAAGTTTTCTAAAATTCCAACATCGAAAGGTGAGACAGCATTTATTTCATCAAAAGAATCTAATAATGGAATAGCTGCTTTTTGTAATTTAAAAAGTCAATTAAAAAATTGTATAACTGTTTCAACTAATGGCGAATGTTTAAAATGTTTTTATCATAACTATAATATTGTTCCATCAACAGATGTTGAAGTGTTAATTTTAAGAGATAAAGAACTAACACCTGAAATTGCTTGTTATATTAATGCTTGTATTGAAAAACATAAATATAAATTTAATCATTCAAATAAACCTAAAAATGATAAAGTGTTTAAATTAGAAATTTCATTACCTGTTGATGAAATAGGAACTGTTAATTGAGAATATATTACACAATATATAAAAGAAATTGAAGCACAATATATAAAAGAAATTGAAGCTTATTTAAAAGCAGCTAAATTAGACAAATGTGAGCTTTCAGAGAGAGAGAGAAAGCTATTAAATAAAATTGAAAAAAATGGATTTGTCAATTTTAGTACTAAATTAATATCTGATCTATTTAATATAAAAAATAATCCATCTCTTGATAAAAGAGATATTAAATTATGTGATGATTTTAATCTTTTTCCATACTTTACAAGAACAGAATTTAATAATGGATTTTCTGGTTATACAAAAGTAATTCCTAATGGTTATAAAATCAGTGGAAATTCAATAGCTGTTGGTTTATTAAGAATGAAATTTTTTTATATGAATAAAGATTTTTGTTCTGGACAATTTACTAAAACATTAATTCCAAAAAATAAATTTAATGAAAATTTATCATTATTTTATTTAGCTTTTTTAAATAAAAATTCAGAAAATTTAAGAGCAAATTTAGTTAGAGATTTTGATAATATAACAAACAAAATTAAGGTAGTAAATTTATCTAATGAAGATATAGAAGTTTTTATTTCAGCAATCAAGAAATTGGTTATTAATGATTTGATAAATTGATATAAAAATAAACTTGAATCATATTATATTTTTATTAAAAATTAATTAGTTTTAGGACACCTAAATTGTCAAGATTAGCAATATATTGCAGATCCTTTTTCTATACAAAATTAATCTAAAAGGATTATATTTTGGACACCAAAAAATAAATAAAAAACCACTTTTCGGGACGAAAAAGTTTTAAAAAAATAACTCATTTTTCAACAAACAAAATGGTAAGAACACCTAACATTTTGGTAGCTATATATTAGGAAACCTAATATAAGGTGAGAGTTATTCTATCTTATCAAATAACACACTTATTTGATAAGATCCTTATCCTGCTTTGTATAGCGGAATGGAGTGGAGCGGTATTTTAGAAAATGTTTGAGTGGAGCGAGTATCTATAAATCAACAACTATTCCAGCGACCGTAGGGAGCTGAAAAATAACTATGTGCTCTTACTTTACGCCCGAAAAGTAAGCAACCGTCATCAATTATCTTCATTTTTTGTATTACACAAAAGTACCAACCACCCTGGTACTTTTTCACATTTTGCTTGATTTTTTGTTTCATAATGAAAAATGTGAAAGGTGAAAAAAAATATGAAGAAGTTATTTAGCAAAAATCGTATTCAAAAATCTAAATTAGGTTCTTGTGTTGATGACAACAAAATTTACAATCTTGATAAACAAACAATTGCAAATGTTTTGTTTATGAAGTTGCCAAAAAATACTAAAACATTGTCAGAAAAAGAAATTAATAATTTAGTTAAACAAGTTATTGATTATTTGGCAAAAATTAATGGTTCGCGTTTTAACGATAATCATCAAAATGAAAAAATTAATAATTTCGTTAAATCTTATTTGCAAAAATTATTAATTGAAAAATCAAATCAAGCAATTGGTTTGTGACAAATTAGTTCAAACGATTTAAAAAACTTATCTTTCACAAAAGAGAATCAATCTTGTGATAACAATACAAATCAAAAAGAAAACGATTCAAAAATTACTCAAAGTCAAAAATAAAGGAGTCCCAATATGAAGGAAATGAAGGAAATAATAAATTATTTTGCTTTTGAAAAAAAAGGTAATTGAGACAAAATGTATGAAGCAATTCAAAACAAAGAAAGAGTTGCTACTGAAAAAATTGAAGATTTTTGAAATATTGAAAAAAATAATTACATATCAATTGTAGATGATGATTATCCAGAAAATTTCAAAAAAATCTATATGCCACCATTAATTCTTTATTATGCTGGTAATAAAGAAATTATGCAAAAAAGAAATAACATTTCACTTTATGGAAACATAACTGAAAATGATTTTTTGAAAGTTGTAAATAGAATAGTTCCAAAAGAAGGTGTTGTTTTTTCTCTTAAAATGACTGAACAAAACCTAAAGTTTGCTAAAAAATATGCAGTTGATGGTTATGATTTCATTATTGTTGATTCAGGTGCTTTTGATTCAAAATTAGCTGATGAATTAAAAACAATTCCAAATATTTTATATATGTCTGAACTTCCAGAACTAAAGAAAATCTACATAAGTAAACAACAACTTTTTGAAAGATTATTACTTGGTGTATCAAGTCAATCAATCTTTTTAAATCCAAATGATCAACCTGAAGAATATATAAAATTTGTTAATATCAATGCTTTTGAAAAAAGAAAGTCATATTTTATTGGTAACAAAACAAATGTTCCAAAAAACTTACCTGGTGTAAATGTTGAAGTTGATAATATTAAATTTACTAAAACAGGTAATGGTTTGGCATCTTGTTCAACTCCTAAAGCTGATGAAAAAGAAGATCAGTCAGAACAAAAGCCAGAACAAACAAAATCAACAAGTCAAAGTAGAAGTAATTAATTTTAAGCAATTATAAATACATTTAAAACTTCTTAATACATAGATAGTGATTTAATTCAATTTTTATTAATTTTTTTAGCGCCTAAAAAGGCGCTTTTTGTTGTAAAAGTACTTTTTTCATAAAAAAATAGCACATATTATATCACATAGTATTTAGTTTTTCTCATTTATGTGCTTGTTAGGTTCAAAAGTACCAACCACCCTGGTACTTTTTCACATTTTGCTTGATTTTTTGTTTCATAATGAAAATATATGATATTTTTTAGCAACAAAAAAAGGAGTTCTTATGAATATTGATAAAATCGATTTAAATTATGCAATGAGTAATAATTTTAATTACAATCATTTACCAAAAAATGATAAAGGTGTAGTGAGCTATGGTTTCAAAACATTAGCAATTATTAATTACATTATTGGAATTCATAAAACTAATTTAAACAAATGTAGAAATAAAAATAAAAAAGATCATAAATATTTTTGAAACCAACAACAAAACAAATATATCCTTATTCAAAGCAATCAATGTGTAATTAAATATAAGACAATTGCTAAAAGATTTGCTTGTTCAGAAGAATTAGTTAAAAAAGTTGTTCATAAATTAACATTAATTGGTATGTTAAAACATTTCCGCTTTCAATTTGATGATCATAAGTTTTCAAATTCTTGAATTTTTGAAATCTTATGAAATGAATTTGTACCTGTTTTCAAATCATTAAGAGTTTTAAACAAAAAATACTTAGCTTCAATTAATATAAATGATAACCTTATGCTCTCTAATTTTCCTAATGGTATTAATCCAGATGATCTTGTACCTGATAAATTCCCAACTATTGTAAAAGATGACAAAATTAATTTAGATGAATTACCAGATGACCGCATTATGTGGGAATGAAATGATGAAGAATAAATAAATCACAAATCACATCCTCATCCAAAACAAAAATAAAATAAACAAATTAATGAATAGAATATTGTGTAAAAAGACTCTTTACAAGTTTTCACTTATCAAAAACTAACATATTATTGAAAAATAGATCAGAACAAGTGCTGATCTTTTGCTTTTTTTTATAAAATTACCAGTGCTTTAAAAATAAAGTACCAGTGGTTTTAACTAAAATTACCTATGCTTATAATTGAAATTACCTATGCTTGAAATAAAATTACCAGTGCTTTAAAAATGAATATACCAGTGCTTGGTTTTTGAAATTACCACCCTATATTAATTTTATTTATTAGTATTAAATTATTAAACATAAATATATTAATTGAATATATTAATGAATCTTACTTACCACTCTCCCTACATTTGGTAAATTAGTTCTATTTAATTTTTGTAAATAAAACACATTAATTCTTTAGTGTGCTTTTTTATTCATCTTATTTTTGTATTACACAAAAGTACCAAGGTGGTTGGTACTTTTTCATTATTTTGATCTTTTTATGATGAATAATCAAATTAGAAACATTGAAAGGTAAATTAATATGCAACGTTTAGATGAAAAAACAATAATTGTTGATGTTGGAACTTGAGAATATAAAAAAAGCAAATTGCTTATTTATGATATTACAGACATAACTTCTAAAGTTCTTGATGCCATTAGAACCTTTTGGTCAACTAATCAAGATGTTGATATAAAAGACAACGAAGAAAAAATAAAAGAAATTTGAATATCAGGATCATACACAAGATGAGTTGAATGTATGGAACGAGACTTTTATTTTGCAGTTAGATGTTTAAAAGTTGTAATTGAAGAAAATATAATTTTTACTGATGATGCTGGTAATAATCATAATTGTGAACCATTAATTGCTGCTTTAAAAAATGATGAACATCCTTTAAACATTACACAAACAAATCAAATTTATACAATGTTTTATAAAAATCACAATAATTGAACTTGATCAAGTTTATTTGAAGAACTTAAAAAACAAAATCTTTTTGACGAAAAATTTCTTGAAAGAAAAATCAAAGATATTGAAATTGCTAAAGAAGCACCTTTTGTACTTCATTATTTATCAAATTTTGCTGATCAAGAAGATCAGTTTTATTAAGGGCGAAAAATAACTTTATTAATGTTTTTTCCTAACCTATTAAAACGTTCTTCATACTCAGTAGAGATGTTATCAAGATTATTTTTATTTTCTAATACAGAATATAAATCCTTAGTGTAATATATAATATTTCATTTTTCATTATGAATTGATTCTAAACTTCATTCAAAAAAATCATTATTGTCTGTCTTAAATTCAATTATCCCATTATCAGTTAAAACATTCTTATACATGTCTAAAAATGTTTTATGCGTTAAACGGTTTTTATGATGTCTTTTTTTAGGTCATGGATCAGAAAAATTTAAAAAAATTTTTGTTATTTCTCCTTGTGCAAAAACCTGCAATAAGTCTCGAGCATCGATGTTTAAAATGATTAAGTTTTGTGGTTTAGTTTCAAGTAGATTATATTTTTTAAAAATTTTGGCACAAATTACTTTATTTTTTTCAATACCAATAAAATTAGTTTTTGGATGTAAAAGTGCTTGGTTAATAACAAATTGTCCTTTTCCTGAACCAATTTCTAAATATATATCATTATTATTTTGAAAAAATTTTTTCCATTTACCTTTTCAATTTTGTGGATTTAACACAAATAGGTGTGAATTTTCATTTATAATACTTTGTGCTTTAGGATCATTACGTAAGCGCAATTAGTTTTCCTCTTCTTCATAAACTTTATTAATGATATTATCTAATTGTTTCTCTTTTGTTTCATCCACAATGTTTAACAAACTTTCATGTAATAGATTGATATTAATACATTTTAAATTACCATTTTTAATATAACAATTTGTTAAATCATTGAAATATGTTTTATATGCTTCTGAATTTCTTTCATTATTAATTACATCTATTCCATCCACAAGACGTAATCCCATCATTAAAACTTGTAAATATAAATCTTTAAGTTCTAATTTATATCCAACTCTTTTCCAATTTAAATAGTCCCCTTCTCATTTATACATTACATTTTCTTCAAATCCACTAGCTCCAATACCAATTGCTTTTCAATCATTAGTTAATCAGTATGCTTTATTATGAATTGATTCATATTCTGGTTCTAATGCTCAATTTGATACTTCATATCTTTTGTATTGATTTTCAGCTAATATTTTTTGTATAAATTCTAATTGTTCCGCTTCCTGTTCTTCGTCAACAAAAACATCTTGTTTTTTCATTAAAGCACCATCTTTTATTTCTAAGGCATAAAAACTTAAATGTTTAATATTATTTTTAACAGCAAATTTAATAGCCCCTTTTAAATCATCATTACTTAATTTTGGCAAAGCATATAAAAAATCTAAACTAATATTATTTATTTTATATTTGTATAAAACATTAATTGCTTTTTGAACATCTTGAATTGTATGTTCTCTTCCTATTGCTTTTAAAATCTTGTTATTAATAGTTTGTACACCAATTGAAACTCTATTAACACCATGTTTTAGTAAAATTTTTGCTTGATTATCATTAATGAATTCAGGATTACATTCTAAACAAAATTCATAATGATTAGACTTATCTAAAAAAGTTTTTAAGTTTAACAATAATTTATCTAATAATTTATCTGGTAAAAAATTAGGTGTACCACCACCAATATAAATTGAAGAATATTGATTTTTATAAGATTCATTTTTTACATAATCAATGATTAAATCAACATATTTAAACATGATATCATCATCTCTTGTAACTTTAGTTCGACAAAAGTCACAATATGAGCAAATATTTTTACAAAAAGGGATGTGAATATATAAATGTTTAGTCATACAAAATAATTATATTAATATTTGTATCCTTAATCAATATGTTAAAATTTTAATTAGATATGAAAAATGAAAATAAAAATCTTAGGTATTTTAAAAATAAATTAAAAAGCTACAATTATTTTGCTTATAAACTATTATCTAGCAAAATGAATAATCCAACAAAACTAATCGATAGTTTAGTAGATTATTTTCAACAAGAACTAGTACATAGTAATGTTTTTTTAATTAAATTTAATTCATTAGAAAATAAAGCATTAACTGATCTTTTTGTTTTTGCTATGACATCAAAAAAAGAAATAGCTGATAAGTTTTATAATAATTTTATTCTTTCTCTTAAGTTGGCGTTTGATAAAAATACTAATCAATGAGATAAAAAAACAATTTTAGAAATTTTAGTTAAGAACAAATCTATTAAAAAATATGATTTAGCAGCTATGACAATTTTAATTAATAAAACCATTTTATTATTAAAGCAATATATAGTTAATTTAAAAGTAGGAGATAAAATTTCATCAATTCCGTTGAATAACATTTTTGATTTATTTGAAATTTTAGCTAGTGATTATTTTTTTTATGAATTATGTTATTTAATTCAACATACAAAAAATTAATAATTTATTGTCTCTTTAAAATTCAATAAAACTAACTACAACTTTCACATATATTTTCAATGTCTTCTTTTAAAGTTTTACAATAATAGAATGTTTTAATCCCTAAGCTAAATCCTCATATATGCATTAGTGAGAAGTCTTTTAATGATTTAATTTGATTAAAATAAATATTAATTGATTGTGATTGGTCTAGATAGCACTGTCTAATAGCAGCAGCTTTTAATAACATATATTGATCACATTCATGGGCTAATTTATAATATTTTCAATTTTTAATATTTGGTACTAAAGTAGGTAAATTAGTTCTTCCATCTTCTTTATAATAAAGATTTTGAATTGGTTCAATACTTTCAGTTGCATTAATAGCTTTACCACTTGTTGCAGTAGGAGCAATAGCTAATAGTTGAGCATTTCTTAAACCATACTGTTTAATCATATTTGCTAATTTTTTTCATTTTTCTAAATTTGGTTGATAATCAGTTAATTTTAAAGCATTTTTGTTTGCTCTAAAAATAGGAAGCTCACCTTTTGCTCAAAGTGTATCTTTAAAATTTGTAAATGCCCCTTTTTCGCTCGCTAATTTCATACTTTCTTCAATTATCTGAAAAGAAATTTCATCAAATACTTTGTGTGTTTCTTCTAATGCTTCTTGACTGTCAATAACAATTTTCTTATTAGCTAAATAATTAGCCATGTTTAAGACACCTATACCTAAATATCGATACTTTTTATTAGATAATTCAGCTTCTTTAACTGGATAGTAAGAAACATCAATAGAATTGTCCAATCCTCTAACTATGTATTTAATAATTTTATTTCTTGTTTCAGTATTAGCTTGCATATATTTAAAAATATTAATTGAAGATAAATTACAAAGTGCAATTTCACCTAATTCATATTGTTTATTTAACATTTCCTTATCATCATCTACATAATTTATTTGTTTTATTAATTTTGATTCTTTGCTTGGTAAGACAATTTCACAACATAAGTTTGAACTATTAATATATCGATTTAGCAACGAAGCATTATTAACATTTTCTTCATGAAATAAATAAATATTTCCAGTTTCTGCTCGCTCCTTAAAAATTAATGCAAATAATTCTTTTGCAGGTATTACAATTTTTTTAATATTAGTTTTATTTTCTAATTCACAATATTTTTTATTAAATTCATCTCCAGTTTTACCGAATAATTCATTTGCTTCCTTAGGATCAAATAGAGTTATATTTTCTCCATTTAAATAACGATCAATAAATATTTGATTAATCTTAACAGCATATTTTAATTGTCTAGCTCGATTTTCTTCAGTTCCACCATTGTTTTTTAAAACAACTAATTCTCGAACATTATAGTTTCATCACTGAAAGTAAATACAACATGCACCAGGACGAGATGAGCCTTGATTAAATGCCTTAATTGTAGATTCATAAATTTTTACAAAAGGAACAGGTCCAGTTGAATAACCATCATTACCTAAAATGCTACTACCACTACATCTAATCTTTGAAATATCAATAGCTGTCCCACCTTTATTTTTAGAATAAATTCCCACATCTTTAGCAACATCCATAATTGAAATGGTATCATCTCCAACAGCTGATAAAACACATGATGATAATTGTTGATTTTTGCTACCAGCATTTAACATAATTGGTGTTGCCACTGTTATATAATGTTGGCTAATCACATCATAAAAATTTTTCACTAAATTCAATCTAATTTCTTGATTTTCTTGATAAAACAAACTCATTGCAATTCGCATATAAGTATGTTGAGGTAATTCGAATTTTTTAGTTTTAGAAACACCCATAGAATATTTTTCAAAAAATATATAAAGTGACTTATAAGTGAATAAGTAATCTCTTTCTTGTTGAATGTATTTGCCAAGTTCGTTAATTTCTTCAATTGAATAAGATTTGAAAACCTTTTTGTTATATACATTTTTACTTATTCCTTTTTCAATAACGTTTAAAAAATTGATATAATCAGTTTTCTTAATATTTCATGTCTCTTTATAAATTTTTAGTAGATACAATTTTGCAGCAATTTTTTCATATTGAGGTGTTAATCTAGAAATTTTATTGACTGTTGATTTAATTAATTCATCATATACATCTTGAATTTTAATTTTATTATAAAGTTTAATTCTAGTTGATTTTAATATATCATTTGCAAATGTTTCATTATTATCACAAGCTCATAAGCATATCTTTTTCATTTTATTTACATCATATTTCTCAATGCGGCCATCTCTTTTGATTACTAGTAATTCATTAGCATTAATAATTTTATTATTATCAATTTCTAAATTAACATCATTATTAATAGCTTTTTCAATTTCACTTAATAATATTTTTTTTCTCATATTTTTACCTTTTTTCTTTGCGTTTTTTAATTTATTAAACTCATCATTTAAATTAACATTCTCAACATCATTTATCATTAAACCGATATTATAATTTAAGGCTTGTGCCTCTTGTTGGGCAGTATTATCTTTATTTATGTCTTTATAAAATTGAAATCATGTAATAATTTCTAAATCCTTAGATTCCTTATACTTTGGTTTTAATTTTATTTTTTCTAATCTATCATTAGCATAATATTGAATAAAATTTTTTATAACTTCTGAGGTTAATGATGGAATATTTCCAATTGATAATAAGAATTCTCCTCATTCAATTTCATCTTTAACAATAGTATCAATAATTTTATATGCTTGTTTTTCAAATCAACCATCATTAAATAAATGAACAAAACCCTCTGCTTTATCCTTTTTTAAGATATTGATCAAACCACTTACCACACCTACATGCATATCCTCATCAAAGTTAATTAGTTTAATAATTTTTGTAACACCAGGAATTGAATCATTATATGAGGAATTGATTAAATAAGTAATCATAAACGAAATATAAAATTTTAAACCTTCTAAAAAATATATATAAAGTAATAATGTTAATATTTTCTTTTTATTCTCATCATTATTAATTAGTTTATCCTGTTTAAATAATTCATGCACTTCATCATAGGCATCTACTTCACGGTCTATTCTTTTTTTAATTGCAGGTATTTGATAAACCCGATCAAATATATCAGTAGCATTGGAAGGAAACATTTCTCGAATAATATGCGAATATGATAAAGAATGAATTAATTCAAAAAAAGCTTGGGTTTTAAACACAGCTTCAACTTCACTTTCTGTTACAATTTGTGCTAATACTGAATCTAAGCCACGATTTTGTCCACTATCCATAAGTGTTTGAAATAAAAGATTATGAATTAAAATTTCTTGAATATGTTTAGGTAAATTATTAAAATTTTCCCGATCAGCAATTAAGGAAATTTCTTCTGGTGTTCAAAAAGCTTGTCGCATAGCTCTTTCCATATTCTTAAAAAAAATATTTTTATAAACATCATATCGTTGAAATCCGTTGTATTCACCAAAAAAAATTCTCCCATCATTAAGAGATGTCTTTTTATTTAAATTAACTAAATTCTTATTTGTTTTCACTTTTTCCCCAAAATTATTATTTTTATAATAACATAATATATATATATGCAAGTTTTTTTTGCAAAAGATATTCATAAATTAAAAAAGAAGTCAAATTCTACTATTTTTTTAGGTGGTATTAAGCTTAAAAATCAAGAATATCAAATTATTGCCCATTCAGATGGTGATTTGATTATTCATGCCCTTACTAGTTGTATTTTAGCTTGTGTTGGTTCTCAGACACTAGGAGAAATTTTTCCTGATTATGATAACGAAAACAAAAACAAAAGTAGTTTATTTTTTTTAGCATATGCTTTAACAGCATTAAAAAAACAAAATAAAAAAATTAATAATATTGATATCACTATTGTATGTGAACAAATTTTATTAAAAGATTATCATAATTTAATAATTAATAAAATTACTGAATTAACTAATTGTAAAAATGTAAGTATAAAAAGTACTAGATTTGAAAATAAAAGAAATAAATACATTGAATGTAATTGTCTAATCACTATTTAGTTAAACTAAAATGATAGATTATTACTATTCTTATCTATATCATCAAATTTATCACCTTTTCCTCGCTTTAGCACAGATTTTTTATAATATTTAATACATAATCATGTAATTAACAAAGCTAGATTAGTAGCACCAATAGAAATTATTATAATAGCTCAAATAGGTAAGATGTTCTCTTCAGGTTTTTCTACAAAACCAGAAATAGTAATTTTGTAAAGGTTGTTTTTATTATTATTAATATCTTCTGCTCTATCATTGAAATAAAAATATTTACCAGTAATTTCGACATTATTTAAAATTATTTTTTTGTCTTTTATTTCTCATTTTGCTTTTGTAACATCAAATTTGATATCTGCATCAGTATTATTTGGTTGTTTAACATCAATTAATGGCGATCATCAAAAATCATTAACTTTTGTCGTAATCAATGCTAGATTATTTTTTAAACTAGTAGTAATGATGTCTAGTGGGATTGGCTTAGTATATTTAATATTAATTTCAGTAACATTATTTAAATCAATTTTGTCACCATTTATAGTCGTTGAAGGCAATTCTTTAAAACCAATAATAGTTAAACTTTTTTCCCCACCATCATCTCTTGTTTCTACACCATTTACTAGATAGTAATTAAGTTTAAATTTAACTGTAATAGTTGACTTAAAACGATTAATATTCGGTTCTTCAATAATACTTATATCTTTTTTATAATCAAAATCTTTTGGTAAATGTTCAAATAAAGGTGGTTTAAATATTTTTTCATTAGATAATGCTTCAAATATCTTAAAAATATTTTGATTTTCTACTACTTTTGTTACATATGATTGCTTATAATCTGTCTTGCTTATATCAAATTGCCTATCACTATTAATGATTGTACTAACTCTTTTTTTAAAACCACTAAATGTAATTCTTCCGACTTTATTAAAACTATTAGTAATTTGAAAATTACTATTATAAATATTTTTAGCTCAAATATCAAAACTAATTGTCCCATTCTCAGCATTAGCAACGATAGTTTCTGGGTCAATTTTAATATCATCACTTGCTTTAAAACTACTTGCTACATTATTAAATAATTCTTTCTTGTTATAGAAATCTAAAACAACCCTATAAATATTTTCTATATCATTAGCAATATTATCTGCAAAAACTTCATTATATGATCCACTAACATCATAATCATGTTGTATAAGTTTAGTTGGTTGTATGTGTTTAAAACCAGTTAAAGTAATTGTGCCTAGTTCTTTATAATCTTTTGAAATCATTAAATCTTCATCATAAATATTTTTTGCATATATTTGAAGTTGAATTTCACCATTTTGATTAATCCGTTTAAGGTATGCCTCTTGATAATCAATATCTGTAGCTATATTAAATTTTGATGATTCAGAATTAAATAATTTGTCTTCGTTATAAAAAGAAGACACAATTGTTTTAATTTGTCCAAGGGTAATATTTTCTACTTCATCTTCTTGATATTCTTGAGGTACCGGATAGTTTTTTCCTTTTAACTTAGTAGCTACTATAGGTTTAAAACCAGTTAAAGTAATTTTGCCAATATTAATAAAATTACTTACTGGACCATTATTATCAAAAATATTTTTTGCTTTTAAATTAAAAGTAATTTCTCCCTGTTTAGAATTAATGGTTCAACTTTCTTCATCAATTAGAATATCTGTTTCAATATTAAAGTTTTTATTGACAATATTAAAAAGGTTGTCATTGTTATATTGTGTTTTTAAAAAAATTTCTGCCTCACTTATAGAGTAATTTTCAGCCTCATTTTTTGTTTGGTCTGGAATAATAAAAGAACCATCATTTAGTAAAATTGTTTTTTGTGTTTCTTTAAATCCACTAATAGTAATATCTTTTAATTCAAAAGGGCTCTCATTTGCATATGAACCATTATTACTATTAAAATAATATTTAATTTTTATTTTATCTAATTTAATATGTCTGGTTTGAGTTTCTACTATATTGCTTTCATCAAAATCAATATCCTTTATACTAATATCACGATTCGCTGTGTTACTATCAGGAATATTACTTAATAATTCTTTTATTTTTTCATATATCAAACTTTTTAATTCTTGAATATGATCCTTGGCATCAAAAGAATTAACTTCTGTTAAAGTTGAACCATTTGGAATTGCAATTGAATTACCTATTTGGCTAGTAGCATTAATTTTATTTAAATTAGAAATACTTATAATACCAAAATCTTTTGGTGTATTATCAGTAATTATTTCGCCATTTGTATCAATGTAATTTTTTAAAACAATTAAGTTACAATCAATTTTTCCAGTTAAGTTATTAAAATTAGGATTTTTTAATTGTAAATCTGTTTGATAGTCAAATTCTTTTAATAAATTGTTTTCACCAAAACATTGTTGATAAACTAACTCTTTTAATTGTTTGTATAAATTATCATCTTCTATGATCTTTTGTGGTAAATATTTATTTAGATCTTGACCATTAACATTATTTTCAATTAAATTACTTCCTTTATTAAAACCTTCTAATGTTAATAGTGAAGGAGGAGAAGTTACATTTTCAAAACTAAGAGATTGAATTTTTCCATTTCCCGTTTTTTTAATAGTATAAGGGCAATAAACCTTAATTGTAATTGTACCATCAATGTTTGAAGCAATAAATTTCAATTTAGTTAATGCAAATAATAAAGCATTATAATTGTATCAACTTGCACTTAAAATATCACCCCATGTTAGCTCATCACTACCATCATTAGCATGTCCCACAATAATTTTGTTTAAAGCATCTTCAGCTTTTAATGTACTAAATTTTTTAAATTTATCATTATTACTAATTACAACACTGGATGTTGTTTGGTCATTGTTAGTATTATAAGAAATCGCTAACTTATTATTTTGATTTAAACCAATAATTGTTTCAAAAGATGTTGATTGATCTTGAAAATCAAACTTATAGTTAATAGAACCTTTTTCTTCATCATTAGAATTTGGAGAAAAAACCTTGTTACCAGCTTTAACAAAGATAGTTAAAGCATTTGCGTCATCAATACTAGAATTAATATATCCTCTAAACAAAAAGTTAGTACCGACTTCAACATTAAATTCTTTATTATTGTTATTTTCATCTATGGAAAAATATGATGAATCATCATCTTGATTAAATTTAATAATTTTATCTTTAAATGAATCAATTAAATCTTCTTTTTCAATTTTACTATCTTCCTTATTCATTAAATCTTTATTTTTAACTGATTGAAGAAAAATATAATTACTTCTAGGGAATTTATCTGGATTATCAGAAGTAGGTACATCACTACTTAAATGAGATTCTTTTTGTAATTCTTGATTGTTCTTTTTGAAACTAAGTACTAACTTATTATTATCTTTGTTTTTCAATGATATAAAAACATTATCTGGCTTACCTCTTGGTGCAATAATAATTTCATCAAACTCTAAATTATTAATTGTAGTTGTCCCTTTTTCAATATTAAAAATATCACTAGCATTAATTATTTTTTCATTATTTGACTTCAAACTTCTACTTTCAAATAGATTTGATTCATTAAATATTTTTTTTTGTAAATTGTTATTATTTTTTTTATTTTTATTTAAAAGTGTAATAGTTGGTGCTAACGCAACACTTAAAGTAAGTGGTATCAAAAGCCTTTTTAATATTTTTCTTTTTCAATTATTTTTACCTTTAAAAACTACCATTATATATATTATTATAATATTTATTCTAAAATCTTGGTTATCTCTTCCTTGTATGCTTCCACTCCTGGTTGATTAAAAGGATTAACCTTTAATAGATAAGAAGAGCAACTTGCAGCAATATTAAAAAACAACATTATTTGTACAAAATCTTCTTCATTATTAGTAGCCATTTTTATTTTTAAGCAAGGATTTTTAGCTATTTTACTATGGGCATTAATTACACCAATATTGATAGCATTCACAATATTTTTTATTGTTTTATTTTCTAGGTTAGATAATTGATCATCATTTTTAAAAGTTGAAACAGGAATATTTAATGATTTTGTTTGATGATCATTCAAACATAAATGAGTCTCAAAAAAAGTTTTGCAACCTTCCTGGTACAATTGTCCAATAGAATGCAAATCATTAGAATAGTTAGCAATAGTTGGTAATAAACATTTTTTTGTCTTTCCTTCGCTTTCAGCAAATATTTGTTTATAATGTTCAGCTAAATATTGATGCTTTTTCTCATAGACTGTAAAAACCTCTATCTTTTTTTTAGCTTTTTTTAGAAAGAAGTATCTTCAATTAGCATAATATAATGGATCTAATCATTTTTTTTCTAAAAAATCATTAATGCTTTTTTGATATGTATCTAACATTTTATTAATATTCAATCCTGCAATTGCAAATACTAATAATCCAATATTAGTGAAAGTTGAAAATCTTCCACCAATATTTTTAGGAATACCAAGAATATGATATTGATTTTTTGTAGCAATTTTATAGATTAAACTATTATTTCCTTTTTCAGTTATGCAAGCAATTCTTTTATGATGATCTTTATGATATTGCTTTTTAAGCATTTCTCTAAAAAAACGAAAGTTAATTGATGTTTCTAATGTTTTACCTGACTTTGATATTACAATAATAGCTCAATTATTTTTTGTTAGTAAATTTTGATAATATTCAATTTCTCACTCATCAACTGAAGAAATAAAAATAAATTTTTCTGTTTCTAATTTTGATAAACACATATCAATTCCAGCTTTAATACCAATATAACTACCACCAATACCAATCACAGCAATTTTATTAATATTCATTTTTTTTCATTGATTAACAATTGATTTTATTTTTATTAAATCATCTTGAAAATCACTATAATTATTAGGTCAATCTATTCATCCTAACATTTTATTGCCAATGCCGTTTTTGTTCTTGATAAATTCATGAACTCGATTTAATTTTTTGGCATTTCATTTTAATATTTTATTTTCATTGTTTAAACTACAATCTGTTATTAATTTAACACTCATATATTACCTTATATTTCTTAAGATATTTAGATAATTATTATATCTATTAATTGTAATCTTTTTTTCTTGTACATATTTTTTTACTAAACATTCATTTTCATAATCATGTAAACAATCATTGAATTTACATTGATTATCTTTTAATATTTTTTTAAAAAAATAGCGTGCTAATATAAATTTATCTGCATTAATATTAATAGTGGAAAAACCTGGTGTATCAACAAGAAAAAAATTTTTAACTTTTAAAATAGAAACATTTGTAGTAGTATGCTTGCCTCTATTTAAAATTTTAGAAATAGCTTGTGTATTTAAATTTAAATTTGGATCAATTCTATTAATTAAACTAGATTTTCCAACTCCTGAATTACCAACAAAGCAAATAATTTTTCCATCAAAACCTTGAATCATTTTTTTAAAATCCTCATCTTGATTTAATTTATAAACTTCAAAACCTTGTGAAATATATTCATCAATGAATTTGTTTACAAAATGATGATTGCTAACTAAGTCTAATTTGCTAATGGCTATAGCAACTGGAATATTTTTCATTTCATAAAAAGTTATCATTTTGTCTAATGATAAATCATTAAAATCAGGCTGAATTGCTGATTGAACAATTAATACCTTATCTACATTTGCCACTTTTGGTCTTAATAAAAAATTTTTCCGGTTTAAGATTTCATTTATTAGATAGTGATTATTTTGAATGGATAATGATACATAATCTCCAACAGCAACATCAATATTATTTAATCTTATTTTTCCCTTAAAACTTGCTTGTATGTTTTGGTCATTTTTAAAAATTCAAACATCATCCTTAATTAATTTACTAATAAAAATTTTATTTGTCACTAAGGACTCCTGTAAAATATAAAACCAACATAACAACTATTAAAACTACTGCAACTGCTACTACTACTGAAACAATGATATAAAATCATCATTTTTCATAAAATTTTTCTTTTTCTTTTTCCTTAGCAACATCAAAAGTCATTGCTTGTTGGAATACTCTTTTTTCAATTGGTTTTAAAAGTTTTTCATTTTTTCTTTTCGGATCATCTCATGTATTAATATCATCAATTAATTCTTCGATTTTTTTATATCGAAAATGTAAATCTTCAGGTTTAGAAGCAGTACATCTAAAAATAATATTTTCTATACTATTTGGAATATTAGGAATAGAATTACTAATAATTTTTAAATCATATTTTAATCAATTACGAATAATTTCAGCATCACTGATTTTTTCTTTATCATACTCAAATGGCATTTCGCCTGTAATCATATAATACAAGATAACACCTAATGCATGGAAATCAAATTGAGTAGTAATGACTTTATTCTTTCATTCATTAATATCAATATTTGGATTATTTTTAATATTTTTTGAAGAAAGGTTGAAAATATCAGGTGTTATATAATCTACAGTACAATAAATTGTTCCTTCCGATGAATTAATGTTTTTATCATAAAAAGTAGTTGCAATACCATAATCAATGATTTTAATGTCAGCAAGGTCATTAGTTAAAATTATATTCTCTGGTTTTAAATCACGGTGAATAACTGTTGTCTTATCATTTAAATTATGGAAGTGTCTAATTCCCTCACAAATTTTCTTAAAATAAAACATTGCCCGATCAACTGGAATAGCCCTATATATATCAATAAATTGATTTAATGATGGTCCATCAATAAATTCATAGATGATAATAACATTAGAGTTAGAGTAATCTCATTTAATTGGTTTAACTATATTTTCATGTGTATTTTCGAATAATGTACAAGTGATTTTAAATTCATCAATTGCTTTTTTTCATTGATCAATGTCACTATTGGAACCATCTTTGCTAATTCTATTTTTAATAACTTTAATGATTACATATTTATTTGGGTTTCAATTATCAAGATCTTTATTTTGTGCTAGATAAACATCACTCATCCCACCATCGCCATATTTTCGGATGATTTCATAACCTAAAATAGTTTGTCCTTGTTTATAAACACTCATTTTTAAAATTCCATAATAACTATTGATAAATTATCATTTGAGCCATTAGCCATAGCCTTAGCAATAACCGCTGTACAAACATCGTTAAATTTCATATTACTATCAATTAGACAACGTTTGATTTCATTAACACTAATAAAATTATGTGTCCCATCTGAAGTAAGTACAATATATACTCCTTCTTGAATATCAAATTCATAAACATCAATACTTAATTTCTTTTCAGTTTGAGCCCCAACAAATTGAGTAATTGCATATAGATTATCTCGATATAGTTCAAATATTTCTTTTTCAGCTTTATTTTTAATTAAATAATTATATAAATTTTGATCTTGAGTTATTTGTTCAGCTTTATTTTTTGAGATATATCATGCTCGTGAATCACCAATATTAAATATATATGCTTTTGAATTGACAACAATACAAGCTACAAAAGTGGTTGCCATATTTTTTAACTGATGATTTTCTTTAATTTTATTGGATATTCTATCTCTAGCAACAGAAATCGTTTTTTGGATTCAATCAAAAATTTCTTCTCGAGAGAAGAAATTTAAATTAATATCACTAAATCGCTCTTTAAAAACATCAACTACAATTGAACTAGCAGTTGATCCCCCTTTATATCCACCTAAACCATCACAAACAATCCCGGCAAAATTTTCATTCTTATTTACACCAGCTCATGCTACATCTTCATTATTTTGTCTTACTTGACCAATATCTACTAAAACATCATATCTCATATATAAAATATATAAATTCTTTAAAATTATATCATTTTTTAGAATATTAAATTTTAAAAAATAAATTTTGAAAAATTAAAATCAAAAAAGTTAAAACCATTTATAAAAAACAATAAAAATTATTATAGTTATATATCATAGTAAAAATACATATGTTAAAATAAATTGTTTTTATCAATTAAAATAGAGGTATTAATGAGTTACAATGCTGATAATATAAAAGTCTTAAAAGGACTTGAACCTGTTCGAAAAAGACCTGGAATGTACATTGGTTCAACCGATAGTAGAGGTTTGCACCATTTAATATGAGAAATTTTCGATAACTGTATTGATGAAGTAATGGCTGGTTATGGTAATCAAATTGAAGTTACTCTTAAAAAAGACAACTCTATCATGGTAAAGGATAATGGTAGAGGAATACCAGTAGATATTAATAAAGAAACAAAGATGTCAGCTGTAGAAACAGTGCTAACTGTTTTGCATGCTGGGGGTAAATTTGATAATGATGCATATGCAACAGCAGGTGGTTTACATGGTGTTGGTGCATCAGTAGTTAATGCTCTAAGTGAATGATTAATCTGTGTTGTTGGTCGTGGTGGTAAACTTTACCAATGTAAATTTAAAGATGGTGGTGCTGTTATTGAACAAAAATTAACAGTTGTTGGTGATTCGAATAAAACTGGTACAATTATTCATTTTAAGCCTGATCAAAAAATCTTTAAAGAAATAGAATTTAATCCAAATATTATTCGTGAAAGATTAAGGGAAGCATCATTTTTATTTAAAAATTTAAAAATAATTTTCAATGACGAAATTAATAAGACATCTGATACTTTTCAATCTAGTCAAGGGATATCAGAATTTGTTAAATTTATCAATGAAACCAGAAATATTAATTCTCCAATATGTAGTGTTACAGGTAAGATTGATAAAATTGAGGTAGAAATTGCATTTCAATATTGCGATGATATGAATGAGACAATTATTTCATTTGCAAATTCGATTAAAACTGGAGAGGGTGGAGCTCATGAAAATGGATTTAAAATTGCTTTAACCGAAATTTTTAATGAATATGGTCGAAAATGAAACATTATTAAACAAAAAGATAAAAATTTAGAAGGTAGTGATGTACGTGAAGGAATTGGAGCTGTTATTTCTGTTAAAGTTCCAGAAAATATCATAAGCTATGAAGGTCAAACAAAAAATAAATTATTTACTCCTGAAGCTCGTGAAGCTACTAAAAAAATTGCAAGCAAAGAAATTGCTTTTTGGTTTGAAGAACACAAAAAAGAAGCTGAAAAAATTATCCAAAAAGCTATCATTGCTAGAGATGCAAGACAAGCTGCTAAAAGAGTTAGGGAATCTACTAAGAAACAAAAAGGAAATTCAATTGAAAGAATTTTATCTGGAAAACTTACACCACCACAAACTAAAGACCCAAAAACTAATGAATTATTTTTAGTTGAAGGAGATTCAGCAGGTGGTAGTGCTAAATTAGGAAGAGATCGAAAAACACAAGCCATTTTACCATTGAAGGGTAAAGTTATAAATGTTGAAAAAACAAGCTATTTAGAAGTTTTAAAAAATGAAGAAATTAATACTATTATTACTTGCTTAGGAACAGGTGTCATGAAGAACTTTGATATCAAAAAATTAAAATATCATAAAATTATCATTATGACTGATGCTGATACTGATGGAGCCCATATTCAAATTTTGTTATTAACAATGTTTTATCGTTATATGAAACCACTAGTTGAAAATGGTCATGTATATATAGCTTTACCTCCATTGTATAAGTTAACTAATAAAAAGACTAAAGCCTTCTACTATGCTTGAGATGAAAATGATTTAGAAAAATTAAAAAAAGAAAATCCATCTTTTGAAATTCAACGTTATAAGGGTTTAGGCGAAATGAATGCTGATCAATTATGAGAAACTACAATGGATCCAAAGACAAGAAGATTGATTAAGGTGAGTATTGAAGATTTAGTAATTGCTGAAAGACAAATAAATATTTTAATGGGTGATAATGCTCAACTAAGAAAAGATTGAATCAATGAAAATATCAATTTTAAATTAGAAGAGGATTAATAAATGGAAAACAATAAAAATATTCTAAAAAAATCAATTGATAAAATTATGAATGATGGGTTTGCTAGATATGCAAAATACATTATTCAAGATCGAGCATTACCAGATGTACGTGATGGTTTAAAACCAGTACAACGTAGAATTTTGTATGCAATGTACAATTTAAATATTAATCATGATAAGCCTTATAAAAAATCAGCTAGAACTGTTGGTGAAGTTATTGGTAAATATCACCCACATGGTGATAGTTCTATTTATGAAGCTATGGTTAGAATGAGTCAAGAATGAAAGAACAATCAACCATTGTTAGATATGCATGGAAATAAAGGTTCTATTGATGGTGATAATGCTGCTGCAATGCGATACACAGAATGTCGTTTATCACATATTGGTGAAATGATGTTATCTAATATTGAAAAGAATACCGTTGATTTTATACCTAACTTTGATGATTCTGAATCAGAACCTTCTTTTTTATCATCATTAATTCCTAACTTATTAATTAATGGAGCAACTGGGATAGCAGCAGGGTATGCTACTAACATTCCACCTTTTAATTTAACTGAGGTAATTAATGCTATTATTTATCGAATTGATTCACCAAATTGTCATTTAGACTCTATTATTAAAATCATGCCTGGACCTGATTTTCCTACTGGTGGAATTATTCAAGGTAAAAGTGGGATTGAAGATGCCTATAAAACAGGTAAAGGAAAATTTATTATTAGGGCAAATATCGAAGAAGGTAATCATACTAAAAAAATGAAACAATTAGTGATTACATCAATTCCTTACGAGACAAATAAAAGCAATATTATTAAAGCAATTGATGATTTAGTATTTAATGAAAAAATATCAGGAATAATTGAAACAAGAGATGAGTCAGATAAAAATGGGGTTTCTATTGTTATAGATATTGAAGCTGATAAATCATTAGAAGTCATTAGAAATTTCTTATACAAAAATACTCCATTGCAAATTTCTTATGCAATTAATTTTATAACTATTCATAATAAAAAACCTTGTTTAATGCCAATCCTAGAAACGATTGATGCTTATATTCATCATGGCATTGATATTATTACAAAAACATTAAAATTTGATTTAGATAAAACTTTAAAAAGATTGGAAGTTATCAAAGGATTGATAAAAGCAATTTCAATTTTAGATGACATTATTACAACAATTAGAAAGTCATCTTCAAAAGAGGATTCTAAAAATAATTTAGTAGCTAAATTTGGTTTTACATTAGTCCAAGCTGATGCGATTGTTAATTTAAGACTTTATTGTTTATCAGCTACAGATATTGCAACTTTGATGCAAGAAGAAAAAGATGTAGAAAAATTAATTAAAGATATTCAAGCAATTTTAAATTCTGATTCATTATTAAAGAATCATTTAAAAGAAATTTTAAGAGGATATAAAAATACTTTTGGTTTTGAAAGAAAAACAAAGATTGAAGCTGAAATTGAAAAAATAGTAATTAACAATTCCGATTTAATCGAAGCAAAAGATGTAGTTATTATGGTTACTAAGAGTGGCTATATAAAAGCTACTAATAAACGTTCAATAGAGTCATCAAATTATGGTGATTTCATTTTAAAACAAGGAGACATTTTGTTAGATATCTTTGAATCTAACACTACTAATCAAATAGTTTTAATAACTAAAAAAGGATTATACATATCAATTCCATGTCACAAAATTAAGCAAATGAAATATAAAGATTTAGCTGAGCATTTGAACAATATTATCACATTAGATTCAGATGACAAAATTATTTTTGCTTTTAGTACTGATCCAATTCCTAATCAAGACCATTTATTATTAATATGTAGTAAGAATGGTAGCATTAAAAGGGTCAAAGTTTCTGAATTAACTTTTTCTAAAAGTGCTAAATCATCAATTATTATGAATTTAAAAGACAATGATGAAATAGTAAGTGCCCAATTAGTTAATGAAAATATAAAATATGATGTGGTTTCAATTACAAAAAAAGGATTAGCAATTAGATTTGAAATTGATGAAGTACCTATTATTGGAAAAACATCCACTGGTGTACGTGCTCAAAAATTAAATAACGGTGATGAAATCATTGGATGTATTGCTTCTACAAACGAAAAAAGTCAGCTATTGATATTAGCAAATAGAGGAGCAAAAAGAATTAATATTGAACAAATAACAAAAATTAAGCGTGCAGGTATGGGATTAATGGTTATGAGTCAAGTTAAAAATGCCCCATATGAACTTATTAATGTAATTAACGTTAATGCTCGAGATATAGTTAATGTTTTAAATAATGATATGCAAATTCATCAATTAAAATGTTCTACTATCCCATTAACAGATTTAAGCACAAGATTTACAGATGCTAAATTAGGTAAAATCACTTGCGGTTATAAAGATAACTGGTTATCTAAAAATGAAAACGAAAATAATAACCAAGAAAGTTTATTTTAATGAAAATTAATTTTATTTGATTTAACTATTTTCGTCCAACATGATATTTTGATAATATCAATGATATTAATTTAAATTCAATTAAAAAAAAAGGAATTAAATATGTTTTTTGTGATTTAGATAATACATTAGTTCCTCATTTTTCACGTTTTCCAAATAAGAATTGTAGTTTATTTATTCAAAAATTACATAGTCTAGATTTTAAAGTTTTTATTATTAGTAATAATCATAAAAAACGAGTTGAAAATTTTTGTAGTTTATTAGAAGTTGATGACTTTATTTATAATGCTAAGAAACCTTTTATTAAAAAAATAGAAAAGCTAATCAAAAAACATAATATCAAAATCCAAGACAGTATTTTTATTGGTGATCAATTTATTACAGATATTTTAGCAGCAAATAGATTAGGAGCTAAATCTATCTTAGTACTTCCACTATTTGATTTGTCCAATACTAATATTAAAAATATTATTATTTTTTTAATTGAAAATTTAATTTATAAGAACTTAACAAAAAATAATAATTTAAACTCTGATGATTCCTTATTATTGGAGGATTATGACTTTATTTAAAAAATGTATTGGTTGTGGTGCTACATTAAATTCTAATAAAGGTAAAATAGGCTATATTGAAAAATATGATCCTCAAAAACAACAATATTGCCAACGTTGTTTTAAATTAATTAATTACAATCAAAATACTAAAATTGATAATATTTCAACTACTATTAATGAAGTTATCAATGAGATTAAATTAGAAAAGCATATGGTCTATTTAGTAGTTGATGCATTAGATTTGCTTTCTATGAATATTAAGGAAATAAATAATATTTCTAATTTAATAATTATTGTTAATAAAATTGATTTATTTAGTTCCTTTAAGGATGAAAAAATAATCAAAGAAAAAATGATTAAAAATATTAATAGTATTAATAAAAATTACCAAGAGATTATATTTACAAGCATTAATAATAAAAATTCAATTAAGGATTTGTATAGTAACTTATTAAAATATTACAAGCAGAAATATAAATTAATATTTATTGGTAAATCAAATAGTGGCAAATCTTCATTAATTAATGCTTTATTAAAAATGAATAAATTAAAACCCATTCTAACAACTAGTTCGTTTTTAGATACTACATGTTTTTTTAATAAGATAAAAATTAATAAAATTAGCTTGATTGATACACCAGGGTTTAATAATAATTTAAGTTACTTATATTTATTAAAAAATGAAAGAGATAATAATAAAATAATTTTACAAAAAATTAAGCACTTAAGAAATTATCAAATAAGACAACGAAAAACCTTAAAAATTGAAAATTTATTCTATCTTGATGTTAAAAATTCAGAAACTAAAATTGGAACAATTAAGCTTTTAATTAATGATAATTTAAAAATCACTAGCCATAAATTTGGCTACTATAAAAACGAAGAAGAACTAATATCTTTTTCAAATCATGAAGTTTTAAACAAAATTGAATTCAATTTAAATGGTGATAATGTTAATATTGTTATTAGTTCATTTGGAATCATTGCATGTAAAAATATAGATGAAATTAATTTTCGTGCATCTGATACAAAAGGTATTTATCAATTAAAATATCCAATTATATAATTGGTTTAAAAATAATCTTAAAAAAATATATAATTATCTTGTTATAAATTTAGATTATGCAATATACAAAGCCACGAGGAACAACTGATTTATTTGGGAAAGATATTGAAGCATTTAGATTGATTGAAGATCTTGTAAGAGAATATGCAAGAGTTTTTAACTTTCATGAAATTAAAACACCAATATTGGAATCCCGAGATTTATTTACTAAAGCAGTAGGTGATGATTCAGATATTGTACATAAAGAATTTTATGATTTTAAGGATAAAGGTGGTAGAGATATTGCCTTAAGACCAGAAGGTACAGCTGGAACAATTCGAGCAATCGTGGAAAATAAATTAATTGAAGCTTCACCATATCCTTTAAAATATTTTTATTTTGGTCCTATGTTTCGATATGATAGACCACAATCAGGACGTCAACGTCAATTTCATCAATTTGGAGTTGAATGTGTCGGAAATTTTCAAATTAGTGATGAAGTTAATATGATAGTTTTAGCCTCATCTATTATTTCTGCTTGTAAATTAAATAAATACGTTTTAGAAATTAATAATATTGGTAGTGTTAAATCTAGAACTTTATGAATTAAAGAACTAAAAAAATATTTTAAAAAATATGAAAATAAACTAACGAATGATTCAAAATTAAGATTAGAAACTAATCCATTAAGAATTTTAGATGATAAAGAAGATGGAAAGAAAGATTTTGTCATTAATGCCCCAAAATTAGATAAGTTCTTAACAGAAGAAGAAAATAAATATTTTGAACAAGTTAAAACTCAACTGGATTTTTATAAAATTAAATATACTATTAATCCAAATTTAGTTAGAGGTTTAGATTATTATACTGGATTAGTTTTTGAATTTATATCAACAAGTGATAAATTAAAAGGTCAATCAACACTTATTGGTGGTGGTGGATATTCTTCATTAGTAGCGGCAACTGGTGGTAAAGATGTTCCTGGTTTTGGATTTGCTCTTGGGGTTGAGAGATTTATTATTGCTATTAATGAGGAAAATCCAACTTTTCTAAATCAAGATAATCATTTAAATATTGTATTTGCTCCTTTAGATGCTGAAGCATTAAAGATAAGTTTTTTGTTACAAAACATCCTTAGATTAAATGGATATAGTTCTGATTTTATTACTAATACATTTGATTTAAAAAAACATTTTAAGTTTGCAGAATTCAATAAATGTAAATATGTTATCATTATTGGAAAGAAAGAGATAAATGAAAAAGTTGTTATCATTAAGGAACAAAATAATAAAAAAGAGGTTAAAATAAAATTTGATGATGTACTTGACTACTTTAAAAGGAATATAGGAAATTATAGTGAAAAATAGAACATATTGTCTTGATATAAATAAAAATAAATTAAATAAAAAAGTAACTATTTATGGTTGAGTTAAAAAGAAACGTAAATTAGGTAATCTAATATTTTTAGATATTGCTGATATTTCTGGTTTAGTCCAAGTAGTAGTTCAAAATCAAAATAAATACTTTGAATTAGTTGAAAACATTTCTAAGGAATCAGTAGTTGAAATATTTGGAATAGTAAATAAAAGAAGTGCAATTAATGAAAAAATACCTACGGGTGCATTTGAAATTAACTTAGATGAAATTAAAATTATTTCTTGTGCTCAAAATTTACCTTTTGTTATTGATGATGATTTTATAATAACTAATGAAGAAACAAGATTGAAATACCGTTATTTAGATTTAAGGAATAAGAACATTAGAAATAATATTATTTTAAGATCTAAGGTTATAAATACAATTATGACCTTTTTGGAAAGTAAAGATTTTATCTATATTGAAACACCAATCCTTTGTAAGCCAACGCCAGAAGGAGCTAAAGATTATTTAGTACCAACAAGGAACAATTTACATTCATTTTTTGCACTTCCGCAATCTCCTCAAATTTATAAACAATTATTAATGGTATCGGGATTTGAAAAATATTTTCAAATTGCTCGATGTTTTCGTGATGAAAATTTAAGATTAGATCGTCAACCTGAATTTACACAACTAGATATTGAAATGTCTTTTATTAATGAAGATACTATTCAAACATTAATAGAAGAATTATTAGTTGATATTTTTAGAAAAGTTTTAGGAATTAAAATTAAGACTCCATTTCAAAGAATTGATTACTTTGATGCAATAAAAAAGTATGGTACAGATAAACCGGATTTAAGATTTGATATCCAAATTTATGAAGCAAATGATGTTTTTAAAAATACTCAATTTAAAATTTTTAAAAACACAATTGATAATAACAATTCTATTAATTACTTAATAGTTGAAAATGAAATCGATAGTAAAAAAATTACATTACTTGAAAAATTAGCTAAAGATAATGGAGCTAAAGGGTTAGCATGAATTAGACTAGAAAAAAATAAAATCAAGGCTGGTTCAATTGCTAAATTCATTGAAGAAGAATTAGTAATGAATATTTTAAAAAAGCATCAATTTAAAAATGCAACTATTTTTTTTGTAGCTGATAAGCAAGAAATTGCATTAAAATCTTTAGGTGCAGTGAGAAACGAGTTAGGTACGATTTTAAATTTAAAAGATAAAAATGAATTTAATTTTGCTTGAATTATTAATTGACCACTATTTGAATATAACGAAGAAGAAAAAAAATATTTAGCAGCACATCATCCATTTACTAGTCCAACAAATGAATGTTTAAATGATTTTGATAAAAATTTTAAAGATGCTAAAGCAAGAAGCTATGATATTGTTTTAAATGGTTTTGAACTTGGTGGTGGTTCCATTAGAATTAATGATTTAAATATTCAACAAAGAATGTTTAAAGCACTTGGTTTAAAAGAACAAGAAATTAGTGATAAATTTGGTTTTTTGATGGATGCCTTTAAATATGGTGTACCAATTCATGGAGGATTGGCCATTGGTATTGATCGATTAATGATGATTATTACTAATTCTAGTAGTATTAGAGATGTCATAGCCTTTCCAAAAAACTCTGCAGGTTATGATTTATTAACTCAATCACCAACAAGTGTTAGTAAAGAAGAATTAATTGAGCTTGATTTAACATTTAGAAAATAAAATTAATTTTTTAATTCGCTAGTAAAGCGAATAAACTTTTTTTCAATTTCTTTTACTTTTTTACCAGGAACTTTATGACAGTGACGACAACGCGGAGAATAATCATTATGATTACCTATTAAAAATTGATTAACTTGGTAGTGTGCAGGTTTGTTATCAACAATTCTTTGTGTCATTGTAGCAGGAGCACCACATTCTGTGCAAATAGCAGTTAATTTATGAATTATTTCAGCTTTTGTTAGTAAAGCAGGAATTGGACCAAAAGGTTCACCTCTGAAATCACGATCTAGTCCAGCAACTAAAACAACATACCCATTATTTGCTAATGTATAACAAACATCAACTAAGTTTTGATCAAAAAATTGAGCTTCATCAATTGCTACTACTTTATATCGTTTGTTTGATTCCATTAAGTAATTTAAGATTTCATAAGAATTAGAAATATTAACAGCATGTTTAGCTAATCCAGAACGTGATTTAATTTCATTATCACTCCGAGAATCAACTAGTGGTTTGAAAATAACATATTCAACATCTGCATAAATCAAGCGATTTAACTTTCTAATTAACTCATCTGATTTACCTGCAAACATTGGTCCACAGATAACTTCAATTCAACCATGTGGTAAGGTAAGAGCTCTAAATTTTGCCATTTTTTATCCTTAACTTAAACATTAAACTTAAAGTTGCAAATATCACCATCTTGAACTTGATAATTTTTCCCTTCAATATTTAATTTACCAGCTTCTTTGACAGCCAATTCACTACCATAATGTACAAAATCATTATATTTGATAATTTCCACTTTAATAAAACCTTTTTTAAAATCACTATGAATAATTTCTGCACAATCAGGAGCTAAACTATTTTTCTTAAAAATTCATGAACGAATTTCCTTTTTTCCAACAGTAAAAAATGTACAAAGTTCTAACAAACTAAAGGTTGCCTTGATTAAAATATTTAGACCTGGTTCATTAATACCAATTTCACTCAAAAAAACAAGTTGTTCTTCTTTGTTTAAATTAGCAATTTCAGCTTCAATCTTTGCACTAATAGGAATAATATTAATTTTTTTATTATTAGCATATTCCTTTAATTTTAAAAAATGCTTATTGATATTAGGATTAGTGATTTCATGTTCACTAATATTAGCCACAAACATATATGGCTTCATGGTAATTAAATTAAAATGTTTAATTGCATCCAATTCCTCACTAGTTAAATCACATTCAAGAGCTAATTTTCCTTTTTCTAATGTTGCTTTTATTTTCATTAAAACATTATATTCAAATTTAGCCATTTTATCTTTATTAGCAACAACCACTTTTTGAATTCTACCGATTCTATTATTGACAATTTCTAAATCTGATAATATCAATTCTAAATTAATGATTTCAACATCACGAACAGGATCAACTGTTTCATTAACATGAACAACATCATTATCTTCAAAACATCTTACAACATGAACAATAGCATTAACATCTCGAATATTTTGTAAAAATTTATTTCCTAATCCCTCACCATTACTAGCACCTTTAACTAATCCAGCAATGTCTACAAACTTAACAATTGATTTTACTACATTTTCAGGACGAACCAAATCTACTAATTTATCAATTCTAGAATCTGGTAAATTTACTATTCCGACATTGGGTTCAATGGTTGCAAATGGATAATTTGCTGCTTCTACTTTTGAATTAGTAATCGCATTAAAAAGTGTTGACTTTCCAACATTTGGTAAGCCAATAATTCCTGTTGATAAATTCATATATTATTAATCCTTAAATGTTCCAAAAGAACCAAATTCTTTAAATTTTTCAATACAAACTATTTTAATAGCCTCTTGACCAGGTTTTAATAATTTTCTAGGATCATATCCTTTTTTAGAAACGTCTAAATCTTTTTTGTCCATAATGTATTTTCTAGTAGCATATGCAAAAGCTAATTGACATTCAGTATTAACATTAATCTTGTTGATACCATTTGCAATTGCTCTTTTAATTTGATCTTTTGGAATACCTGTACCACCATGTAAAACTAATGGTTTATTAACTAATTCAGATATTTGTGTTAATAGATTAAAATCAAGTGATTTTCATTCTTTTGGATAAATACCATGTATGGAACCAATTGCTACAGCTAAAGCATCAATGTCTAATGTAGCCATATCCATACAATCACCCACATTAGCAAACTCACCTAATGAAGTAACACCATCTTCATTACCACCAATTCCACCAACTTCTGCTTCAACAGAAGCATTATATTTTTTAGCTAATTTAACTATTCTTTGAGTATTAGCCATATTTTCTTTTATTGGTAATGAACTACCATCGTACATTACTGAACTAAATCCTGCTTCTAATGCTGCAATACATCCATTTAGAGTTCCATGGTCCAAATGTAAAGCAACAGGGATAGTAATATTTTTAAACTTAATCATGTTGCTAACCATATCTACAACATTTTTATATCCTCACATATATTTGGCTGCACCTTCAGAAATACCAATGATAACAGGAGAATTAGATTCATTTGCAGCTTCTAAGATTGCCATAATTCATTCTAAATTATTAGCATTAATTTGAGGAATAGCATAGTTAAAAGTTTGTGCAACTTTTAGCATTTTTTTTAAATTTGCTAAATTATTCTTATTCTTTGTCATCGTCATTATCTTCTTCTTCATCAAAATCTTCATCATTAAGTTGTTCAACTTCATATTCATCAACTTCTAATGAACTAGTATCAGAATTTCTAAATTTATGTTTAGCCTCAATTTTTTCATATTCTGACATAAATTCTTTTGATCCTTCTTCTTCAACATCATCTAAGGAAGATGTGAATAAAGATTTTGATATTTTATTAAATTGATCACAAGAAATTAATTCTCTTAATGTTCAACGCTTGTTATCAATTTTTACAAAATCTTGATTTTCAATTAATTCTTGATAAAAATCACTAATAGTCTCAGAATCAGGTTTAAGATTACATTTTTTTGCTACATTTTTTCAAAGGTCTGTAAATTCAATTCCACTACCTTTTTTGTTATTACGAATTGTTTCTTTAGCAGCAATTGTTAATTTATCAATCATATTACTCCTTAAATATATCATATATTTTACAGCAATAATTATAATTGATTTGATATTTATAAAAAAATAATTAAAATAAAATATATAGAAAGGAGAAAATATGTTAGTAACTAATAAAGCAATTGATTTTAAAGTAGATGCTGTAATGGCTAATAACTCTATAAAATCTGTGAGTATAAAAGATCTTATTGGTAAAAATGGATTAATTTTATTTTTCTGACCTAAAGATTTTACTTTTGTTTGTCCAACTGAAATTATTGCTTTTAATAATAGATTAAAAGAATTTCAAAATAGGGGTTATAACTTAGCAGGTGTTTCATGTGATAGTGAAATGGTTCACTTGGCTTGAAAAAACACTGAAGTTGCAAATGGTGGTATTGGTAAAATCGATTTCCCGATTTTAGCTGATATTAAAAAAGAAATAGCTACAGCTTATGATGTTTTATTTGATGATGCTATTACTTTAAGAGCAACATTTATTATTGATAAAGACAAAAATATTAGACATGCTACTATTAACGATTTGCCACTTGGTAGAAATGTTAATGAAACACTAAGACTTTGTGACGCAATTAATTTTGTTAATGAGCATGGAGAAGTTTGTCCAGCAAATTGAAAAAAGGGTCAAGATGCTATGAAACCAACTAGTAAAGGTGTAGCAGACTACTTAAAGAAAAATGCTAAAAACATTTAATTAATAAAAAATTAATTTAATATAAAAACACTAAGATTTTTAAGTGTTTATCCAAACTAAATTATTAAGTGCACACCATTATAACAATGGTAGAGCACTTTTTAATTTTTATAGAGATAAAAAGTCTCTTTAAATAATATTTTTATTGAACATTCATTAAAATATTATTATCAAAAAAAATCTTATTAAGTAGCAATTGGTTTAAAAAATAATCCTTTGATTAATACAAAAATCAAATATAAATGAAAAAACCCCAAATCATAGGGTTTTAACATCGTAATTTTTTATATTCATAATTATTGTACTTATATTTAAATAAAAAAACACTAAGATTTTTTAGCATTTTTTTTATTTGCTTTTTTAGCTTTACGTTTAATATTTTTAATTCTTTTATCTAATTGAACTTGCTTTTTATGTTCTCTAACTTTTTTTCTTCTTCTACCCATTGTTTTTTTCCTATTCTTATTTTAACTATTCAAACTAAATTAAACTTTAAAATTATACATTAAATTAAATTAAAATTTATAAATAAACTATATGTAATGATGATTTTGCTTTAATAATATCTACATTTACTAAAAACTCTCTCAATCTTGTAGCGACTTCATCAATAAAAATATTTTCAATATTATGATTTAAATTAATAATTGGAATATTTAGATCAACACTATCAATTCAAGCATGATGTTTTAAATCACATGTTATAAAAACATCAAAATCTTCATCAATTAAATCATACATATTACTAGCAGCACTACCACCACAAATTGCTACTTTCTCTACATCAATATTTTTATATCTTGATAGATAAGAAGCAAAATCACTTTCTAAACTACTTTTTGCAATTTTAGCAAATTTATATAATTTACATTTTCTTGTTTTACCAATAATAGTCATATTATCTTTAGCCACATTAATATCAAAAAGATTTAATTTTGATGCTAATTTTGTATTCATTCCATAAATAGATTTATCAAAAGGGGTATGTAAAAAAATTAAACTAATGTTATTATTTTTAAATTTACCCAATAACTTTCTAGTATGAAAGTTTTTTGATGATGGTGGTTCTGTAAAAAGCGGGTGATGAGAAATAACTAAATCAACCTCATTTTTTTTGGAAATTTGATAAATATTTTCATTAATATCTAGGCAAATTAAGATTTTTCTAACAGGATGAAAATTATGAAAATGAGCAATTGAATTATCTCATTCTTCTTGATTGTTGAACTTAAAAACTTTATCTAGATAACTATATATTTCTTTAGCATTCATAAAAATTGATCCTTTTTTCTAAAAGTCTTATTTCATAACTTAAAAGTTCACTAACTTTATAATGATTTGCTTTTTGTAATCTTAAATATTTTAACCTATTAGCTAAAAAAAATAAATATTCATTTTTATTAGAAATATTTTTCTTTTTGCCAAAGTATAAATCTTCATTAGAGTAAAAAATAGGAAAATTTACTTTTTTAATTAGTAAAATTGGATAAATTATTTTATTTTCACAAACATATAATTCCTTAATAATTTTAAGTTTTTGTTTCTTTAAAAAACTTCTTAATCGATATAAATTATTGTTAGATTGCAAAACAAGATATTTAAAACTAATGTTATTATTGTTTGAAAGAATATTAATAATATTATTAGAACCCATTCCAGCAATAACAATGTAATCCACTTGATTATTAATTTGTTTTAAATCTAAATTTTGTAGACCATTATTTAAAATATTAGTTGTTTTGTCTATTAATTGTTTTTTTGTTAAATTTTGTATTCCAGAATATAATGGTTGAGCATTTTTTTCAATATTAATAACATGTTGACATTGATTGTTATTGAGCAATTCAATTGCTAAATAACAGTGGTCACTACCAACATCGATCACAATATTAGATTTATTAATTAAACTCGCAATTGCATTAATTCTTATTTTCATTAATTAAAAAAGCTTTAAGTTTTGATGATTTAGATGGATGTTTTAATTTTCTTATTGCTTTTGCTTCAACTTGTCTTGCTCGTTCTCTTGTAAAATTATGCGCCTTTCCTACTTCTTCTAATGTCATAGGTCTTGAATATGGTTCTAAACCATAACGACGACGAATAATATCTTCTTCTTTACTAGTTAGAACTTTTTTGAAAATTTCATCAATATGTTCCATTATTTGTTGTTTATTGGTATATTGTTCTGGTGTCATAATATCATTATCTTGAACAAAATCAATAAATTTAGATTCTTCATCATGGTTAATTGGTCGATCAAATGAAATGGGTTCAGAATTAATTTTCTTAATATCAATAATTTTTTTAGGTGAAAATCCAGCTGCAACACCACCCATTCTTTCACTTAGTTCATCAACAGTAGGATCTCGTCCTAATTCTTGTGTTAGCATCCTTTCTGCTTTTACTAATTTATTAATAGTTTCAACCATATGAACAGGAATTCGAATAGTTCTTGCTTGATCAGCAATTGCTCTTGTAATTGCTTGTCTTATTCATCAAGTTGCATAAGTTGAGAACTTATTACCATGACTTCATTCAAATTTATCAATAGCTTTCATTAAACCTATTGAACCCTCTTGTATTAAATCTTCAATTGCTAAGCCACGATTTAAATATTTTTTAGCAATCGATGTTACTAATCTTAAATTTGATGTAAGTAGTTGATTTTTAGCATTTCTTCTAATGTCAGCATCTTTTGATTCTAATAATTTAGCAATTTTAATTTCTTCATCTGCTTTAAGCATTTTAGAAGCACCTAGAGTTGAAAGGAATGATTTTACACCATCATCAACCTTTTCATTTAAAGTAGATGAGGATGTAGATTCATAAACCTCTAAATCATCTTCTGAAAATTGGACAGTTTTTTTAGAGTCAGTAACTTTCTTTTTTGGCAATTCATCAACTAATTGAATACCAGCTGATGTTAATGAATTGTAAACTTCTTCTAATTGCTCATCTTCCAAATCAATATTACAAAAAGCAAATTCAACTTTTGAGTATTCTAAAATATTTTGTAAATGACCTTTTCTATTTTTTGAATCTCTAATTAATTTTTCAAGAATTTGATTTGGAGTTAATAAGAAATTCTTTGAAGTGTTTCTAGTAGATGAATCTAATAAACCAATTTCTAATGGATCGATTCTATTTTCTAATATATCAACACTTTCATTAAAAGATAATTTAGGAATATTAACATTTTCTAGAGAGTCTTTACTTCTTTTTTCAGATTTAGAAACCTTAACATCTTTATCTAAAATATCTGCATCATATTCAATTTTTTTATTTTTTGAAGAGGTTAATTTAAGTTGAACTCGATTAATTTTTTTACTTGATTGTTCTTTTGAAATACTTTTTTTAATTGGTTCTTTTACTTTTTCTATTTTTTTTGTATTTTCTTTTTTAACTACTTGTTTAGTTTTTGATGGAGATGCTACCTTTTTTTGCTTTACATTTTTATTAACAACTTCTTTTTTTGGTTTCCCAGACTTTTGTATAGATTTAGTAGGAGTTGTTTTGGTTGTTTTAGTTAACTTATTTAATGTCTTTGTAGTTGCTTGTTTTTTTACAATCTCATTATTAGATTTATTATTAGTTGTTTTTTTAGTTGATGTTTTTTTTGTGTTATGTTTAGTTTTATTTTGACCTTTTGATATAGAAACATTATCTTTATTTGAATGATTAGGATAATCATAACTATTAGTTTTTGCTCTTTCTAATCTCCTAGTCTTATCATCTAAAAAATCTGCTATAGTTGGATTATTTTTTTTGCTTCTTTTAAATTTAAATGATCATATTTTCATTTTTCACCTCTTGAAAATTTCATTTTATTTTATATATCTTGATTGATAAATTATATATTATTTACATGTTAGTTAATGAATTAATTATGATACTTTTGTAGTTTTTAGCCTTTTTATTAAATTTTAGATTATTTAAATAGCGCATAATGAGCTTTTCATCTATTGGTTTTGAGCTATATAACTTTGCAATAGTTCCCCCTTTTTTAACTAAATTATTGTTCTTTTTCAAGATTTCAATTCCTGCTCAAAAATCAATTTTAGAATTTTTTGTTTTCCGACCTGCACCTAATTCTAATGAAATTAAACCTATTTCACTAGCACTAATAAACTCTAAATATCCTGTTTTATTTGAATTCACGTTTAAAATATATTTACTTTTAATCTGTTGATATTTTTTTAATTGTTTTAAACTGGCTTTTTGTTCTTTTAATCATTTTAAAAATAATTCATATGCTATTTTATTGTTTATAACACTATCAATTTTTTTAATAGCTTCTGATTGATTCTTTGCTTTTTTTGTTAGTAATAAAATTTTAATAACAAATTCATAGATAATTTCCTTTAGATCATTACTAACATTAATATTTAATAAAAAATTAATAGATTCCTTAATTTCTAAAAAATTACCAACAAAATGTCCTAGTGGTTCATTCATATTAGTTAATGTTATACATATTTTTCTATTCATTAGATTTGCAACGTTTATCATGCGCTTAGCTAATTCGTTTGCTTTTTTTAAATCATTTGCTAATGCTCCACTTCCAACTTTCAAATCAATAAAAATATAATCACTATTAACAACAAACTTTTTTGATAAAATGCTAGATACAATTAAACCAGGAGAGTCAACATTTGCTGTTACATCCCTTAATGCATAAATAAGTTTATCTGATGGGACTAAATCGTCAGTTTGCTGCATCAATATTGATCCTATTTTCTTAAAAATTTTATTGGCTTTATTAAAGGAAAAATTAGTTTTAGTTTTTATAGAATCTAATTTATCAATTGTTCCGCCAGTAAAACCTAAACCTCTACCAGAAATTTTTGCTATTTTATAACCAAGTGCTAATAAAATTGGAATTATTATAATTGATACTTTATCACCTATTCCACCAGAACTATGTTTATCTATTAAAACTTCATTATTTTTATCAAATTCAAACTTAGAGGAGTAATTGATAAAGGATTTTGTAAGATAATATGTTTCATTATTTGATAATCCATTTATATTCATAGCTGTTAATAAACTGCTAGCTTGATAGTCTTTAATTGTCTTATTAATAGTATATTCATAAACAAAAAAATCAATTTCTTGTTCAGTTAATTCTCGCTTCTGTTTCTTTTTATTAATAATACTTAAAATATCCATAAATGTAGATTGTCTAGAAAAACTTGAACTATACAATATATTATATATTAGCATTTTAACCTTTTTAATTAATATAAATGCTTTAGTTCATATGTTGATTTAAATTTACCTCCCTTTTTATTTGTTTTAAATTTTTTTTGTCAAATTTTTCTAGCTTATTAAAAATAAATTTAAATATATAAAAAAATAAATAAAATTATTTAATAAAACATTTAATTATTTTCAAATATCTTTTAATCCTATTTAATTGAATATCATTATTTATAAATTTAATATTAAAGTCCTTTTTGGATTTATTAATAACTACTGGTTTTTTATATGAAAGTGAATCAAAACTAAACTTACCATGGTAGCTACCAAAGCCACTATTTTTAACACCGCCAAATGGTAAGTGGTGGTTTAAAATATGAGTTATAGCATCATTGATACAATATCCACCAGCATTAATATTGTTAAAAAAGTTATTAAAATCAGATTTATTTTGTGAATACAAGTATGCAGCTAATGGACTATTATCAATAAAATTAGCATCATTAGTATAATCTATTAAGTTAGTTCCATGTTTTTCATATATAAAAATGATTGGTCCAAAAATTTCACCATATTGCTTAATGTCACTTAAGCTCTTAGCTCTAATAACAGTTGGTTCAATAATTAGTGTTTTTTTATCATATTTACCACCATAAATAATATTGTTGTGCTGCTGTTTTAAAATATTAACTAAGCGATCAAAGTTTTTTTGATTAATAATTTTAGGAATATTTTTATTTTTAATTGGATCTGGATATTGTTTTTTAATTTCATTAATTAAATTAGTTTCAAAAGTTTTAATATCATTATTATAAAGTATATGGTTAAGAGTTATGCAAGTTTGGCCGGCATTTAGAAATTTTGCTCAAACAATTCTTTGATAAATGTTATTGGTCTCATGTAGTACTAAACATGGTGATTGTCCACCTAATTCAGTAATATAATTAATTTTATTTTCAACACATTTTTTAGCAATTTGAGCTCCTACAACACTACTTCCAGTAAAGAAAACAAAATCAGGTTCATAATCAAATAATTCATCATAATTCTTAATCATATTTTGATCAATAAAACCTATATGATGAATACTAAAAGTTGCTTTAATAATTTGTTTAATCACTTTATTAATGTTTGGGGTTGAAGATGACATCTTAATAATAGCTTGATTACCTGCACTGATAATCCCAATTAATGGCATAAAGCATAAATTAAATGGATAATTAAACGGAACAATCAGCAATACTTTTCCTCGAGGAATAGAATGAATAAATGATTTACAATTAAAGGTTTGATATGTTGATTTTACTTTCCTTGGTTTTACTCACTTTTTTAAATGTTTAATATGATAATCAATTTCTTCTAATACTTCATTAATCTCACATAAATATGTTTCCTTAAAACTTTTATTTAGATCCTTTAATAAAGCTTTTTTAATTGCTTCTTCATATAACAAAATATTATGCTTCATTTTCTTTAAACAAGCTATTCTGAATGAAGCTGTTTGTTCTATTTTTGTTTTTGCATGTAGTAAATTAAAATCTTTAACTTTCATTTTATTTCCTATTTTTTTTAATCGCATTAGTTGTAATTCAATTTGTAAGAAGGCTAATTGAATTTTCTTTTGTTTCATCTCATGGAATTATAATATCAACATCAAATTTAAGAGGCTCAATGTAAAATTTATACATTGGTTTAACAATACTTCTTCATTTAACAATTACATTATCAATATTCCTTCCGCGTTCATGAATATCTCTTAATATTCTCCGAATAAAACATTCATCTAATTCAGTTTCAACAAAAACTGTTAAATCAGCAAGTTCTCTTATTTGTTTATCATATAGAGTGAATAAACCTTCAAAAATTATTAAATCAACATCTTGAGCTGTAACTGAAACTTCACTTGTTGTTTTGCTAATATTAAAATCATATTTATATATTGTTACCTTTTTATTAGTATTTAATAAATCATTTAATGTTTTTTTAATTAGTTTTCAATTAAATGCATCTGGATGATCATAATTAAAAATACCATTTAATTTTGGTATCATTTTCTTTTCATTATAGAAATCATCTTGAGAAATAACTACAACATTAACATTATTAGGTACACTATTAGCAATTCTTTGACTTAGTGTTGTTTTACCTGAACCAGATGGTCCTGACACTAATATTAAAATTGGATGTTTGTTTTTTTTCATAATTAAAATTAAATAAATTTTATCAATAATTTTTAAAAAATAAAATATGTTTATTTAATTTCATTACTTAAAAAAATAATGATCTTTTCAATTAAATAACTGGGTGTAGAAGCACCTGCAGTTACTGCACACTTTTTTTTGTTTTTAAATCATAGTGGATTGATATCTTCAATTTTTGAAACTAAATAACTAGTAACCTTTTTATTAGCAATCTTTAATAATTCATTACAATTACTTGATCTTTTATCGCCAACAATAATACAAATATCAATATCTTTATCCATATTTATAACAGCTAATTGACGTTGACTAGTGGCATCACAAATATCATTTTGAAATTGAATATTGGGATATTTTACAATTAATTCTTTAAAAATATTTTCTAGATAATTTATCCCTAATGTTGTTTGGTTGGTACAAAATATTTTTTCACCTTGTTTAAATGTTAAATCCTTAATATCAGTTGCAGATTCAATTATCTTAATATTTGGAGATATCGATTTAATTGCTAAGGTTTCAGGGTGTAACTTTTTACCAACAAAAATAATATTGAATCCATCATTAATTTTTTCATGAATAACATGATGAGTTTTATAAACATATTTACAAGTTAAATCATAAATTTCAAAACCTTTTTGTTTTGCTAGTGCAATTGTATTATTATCTGTTCCATGAGCTGATAATAATAAAATATTATTTTTAACATTCTCAGTTAATGAATTTATTAATTCGTATCTTGTTTTTTCCTTATCATCTAAAATAATTAAACCTAATTGTTTAAATTCTTCAACTACCAATTGATTATGCACTAACCAACCTAACATATATATTTTTTTATTTGGATTTTCTTGAATAATTTTTTTAGTTTGGTTGTAAGCATAAGTAACTCCATAACAAAATCCTTGAGGTATCAGTTTAATGATCTTCATTATGATCATCTTCCATCATTAAATTATCTAATGAATCATTAGCATTTTTTAATTGTTCTTCATATAATTTTAATTTTGCTTTTTCTTGATCAACTTTATGCTTTGGTGCTTTAGTAATAAAATTATTGTTTTTCAAAATTGAATGAGAACGTTCAATTTCTTGATTTAATTTATTTATTAAAAAATTAATTTTTTCTATTTCTTTTGTTTTATTTTTTTTGAAAGGGATTTCGATTGTAAAATTCTTGATTACTTCAGTAATTTTACTACCAATTATTGATACATTAGTAATACTAGTAATTTCACAATTTACAATGATTAAATATTCATTAAAAAATGCTTTTGCACTATCTAATGATTTAATAGAATTTTTAGTTAAAATATTGATTAATAATTTTTGACTATTAGGAATATTATTTTCAAGTCTATTTCTACGAATACAATTAATAATTGCAATCAAGTTTTCAGCTTGATTTTCTCTAGGTAAATTATTAATTTTACTTGGTCATTTTTCTTTCAATATTGATATTTTTTTATCTGGAAATAATTGATAAATTTCTTCTGTAATAAAAGGACATTGGGGATGTAACATTATTAAAATATTTTTAAGTACTAAAAGCATTGTTGCAATTACATCATTTGCATGTTGTTTATTATGAATTAAAACTTTAGCAAATTCCAAAAAAATATTACAAAAATCATTTCAAATAAAATCATATAAGTATTTTGTAGAAATAACAAAATTATATTCATCCATATTTTTATTTACTTTTTCAATTACTTTATTCATTTTATTTAAAATTCAAATACAGATCTTTGGTAATTTTTGAATGTGTAATTTATACTTAATATCTTGATTAACATGGCTAAAAACAAAACGTGCTGAATTTCACAATTTATTTAAAAAATTTCAATTATTTTTGATTTTTTCAATTGAAAAATTTAGATCTTCACCCATTGTAGAAGTTGAGGTTAAAAACAATCTTAATGTGTCTGCACCATATTGTTTAATAATTTCATTTGGTTCTATCCCATTACCTAATGACTTAGACATTTTTCGACCTTGATTATCTCTAATTAATCCATGAATATATACATTTTTAAATGGTGATTTATTAACAAAATATGTAGATAACATCATCATCCTTGATACTCAAAAAAAGATAATATCATAGCCAGTAATTAAAATGCTTGTAGGAAAGAAGTCATCAAATAATTTAGATTTACTGTTTCATTCTAAACAGATTAATGGTCATAGACCTGAAGAAAATCAAGTATCAAGTACATCTTCATCTTGAATTCAATTTGAAGATTTTTCTGGTAATTGAGATTTTTCACCAACAAAAATTTGATTAGTCACTTTATGATATCAAACTGGAATTTGATGTCCTCATCATAATTGACGACTTATACATCAATCATCAATATTTTCTAATCAAGTTAAAAGGGTTTTTTCAAACCTTTTAGGTAAAAAACTAGTAGCACCATTATTATGTTTTTTCTGGTTAGAAATAACTTTTTTTGCTAATGGTTTCATTTTCATAAACCATTGTTTTGAAAGATAAGGCTCTACAATTTCTCCAGTTCTTTCACTATGTCCAACCTGTGTTTCGTAATTTTCATCAATTTTAGCTATAAAACCTTTTTGTTTCAATTTTTCAATTACTTTTTTACGACATTCTAATCGATCTAATCCTTGATACTCATTACATAACTCATTCATAGTACCATCAGGATTCATAATATTAATTTTTTTCAAATTATGTTTATTAGCTAATTCATAATCATTAAAGTCATGAGCTGGTGTACATTTCATAGCACCTGAACCAAAATCTATTTTAATATATTTATCTGCAATGATTTTTAACTCTTGACCATTAATAGGGTTGATGACAGTTTCACCAATATATTTTTTATATCTTTTATCATTAGGATTTACAAAAATGCAAACATCACCAAACATAGTTTCTGGTCTAATTGTAGCTACTTCAATATATTTTTTATTCTTTTTTGTGAAATAGTATTTTAAATAATATAGAGGAACTTTTTTACTAGAATGTATTACCTCAATATCACTAATAGCTGTTTGTAGTTTAACATCCCAATTAACTAATTTTAAACCTTTATAAATTAAATTATTATTATATAACTCAATAAAAACTTTATTAACTATACTATTAGCTTGTTTATCTAGAGTGAATTTTAAATAATTATATTCTAATGATAGACCTAATGCGGCCCATTGTTGTTTAATAAAGTCAGCATTCTTATCTTTTCATACATTAATATCATTAATAAAATTTTGACGTTTTGTTTTTGTTCGTGGTGGTAAATTATTTTTTCTTAAATATTCTTCATATTTTGTTTGGGTAGCAATTCCAGCATGATCAAAACCAGGAATTCATAATGTTTTATAACCTAATATTTTTTTATATCTAATTATAGTGTCTTGAATTGCTGCATCTCAAGCATGACCTAGATGTAAAATACCAGTAACATTTGGTGGTGGTAAAATGATACAAAAAGGTTTTCCGTTTTGGTTAGGTTTAAAAAGATTTTTCGAAATTCAAAATTTGTACTTATCTTTCTCAATATTTTGATGATTATATTTTTTTTCTAAACTTTTAATCATACTAACCTTTTAATCTGCTTGCTTCAATCATCTTATTAACTAAAAAATCTATATTTGTTTTTTTAATAGCACTAATAATAATAATTTTACTTTCTTCAACTGAAAAAAAATTTAAAATTTTATGAATTTGATTTTTATAATTACCACTTTGCTTATCTACTTTATTTAAAACAATATAATGATTGATTTGTTGTTTTTGAAAAAAAGCAGCCATTTGACGATCTAAATCAGTAATAACATTAATATCACACACTTGAAATATAGCTTTTAAATTCTTTGCTTTTTGCAAATACATTTCGACCAAATTTACTAAAAAATTTTGTTTTGATTTACTAACGTTAGCATATCCATAACCTGGTAAATCAACTAATCTAAATTTTTCACAATCATAATAATTTATTAATTGGGTATAACCAGGTTTAGATGAAACCTTAGCAATTGCTTGTTTACATATAGCATTAACAATTGAAGATTTTCCTACATTTGAACGACCAATTAAACAAACCTCTGGAATATTATCTATTATTAAATCACAAAAAGTTGATGCTGATTTGATAAAAGCCATTAATCTGATTTTTTCACAACTCGGTTGTATATTTCATTAACTTGCTTTTCAGATGGTTGTCTACCAACTTGTCGATAAATCATTCTAATTGTATCCTTACTAATAGGAGGATTCTTTTTTAGTTGTCTTTTAAAAATTTTAGTAGCAATATAATAACCAATTGCTGCACCAATAATTAGTGAAAATGGGATACCTAAACCTAGAGCTAGTCCTAATGCTAGAGCCATAAAATCTCCTATAAATTAAAATTGAAAAAAGTTTTTAATATCATTAAATAAATCTTTTGGATCACCAAAACTTCAATCACTAGCAAATCCCCAAATAAGTAATAATAATAACAATAATATAAGTAAAATTAGTAAGATTACAATCATTGTTACAAACAATGGAGAATATTTTGGCATCAATTTATGAATATTTTCTCTAATTTCTCACTTTGATTCTTGCTTTTCATATGGATCTAATATTAATGCAGATTCAGGTTGAATAATATTAGTTGAATTTACATCTTGCGGTTGTACTATTTGTGGTTGTGTTTGATTATTAGTATTAATTACCTGTTTTTGAGTAATAGCAGGAGCGTTTGCAAGATTTTTATTAACCAAAACAGGTGGTGGAGGAGGAACATTTTTATTTGACGATAAATCAATTTTTGGTTCAACAATATCAGGGACAGTTTGAGTTAAATTTTCTCTTCTTGAATTTAATTGTTCGACAATTGTTTCGTATTTACGAGAAGAAACATCTTTTACTTCTAATGGTTTACCGGCATAGTCATTGACATTGATAGGACGATCACTTTGATTTAAGGTTCTATCGATTTTGTGCCTTAATTGTTTTTGATCATCTTCTTCCATTAATTTTGATTTAACTAATAGATTACTTGTTTTACCCTTAAATTCACCTTTTTGGAAAAGCAATGGTACATTTTCAAGAACTTCATTTTCTTGTTTAATGGCAACTCGTCGCTTGTGATTATCTTTAATCTTTTTTAAAGCAATTATTCTTTCTCGTCTTTCCTTTAAGACCTGATAATAATCTCTTAAAGATTCTCGTTCTTGTTTTAATTCAGAAAGATCTTTTCCAATATTTATTATTTCATTATTTGTTTTTTTTGTTTTTGAACTCATGAAAAATCTACTTATTATAAATGATTATTAATCAACCATTACTAAAATTTAAATTTTCAACCTGAACTAATACCAAGGATAATAATTACAATTACAGCAATTAACAAAAGACCGACAACTATACTAGTAATAGCAAAAATTAGTTGTCCTTTTTTAGATACTTTATTTTCATTATTACTATTTGTGCTTGCAACTACTTCTTCCTTTTGTGCACTAACCTTTTCAACTTTATTTTCAAACTTAGGTGGGATTGGCATAGTTTTAATTGGTGCTTTATTATCCTTATCCTTATTAAAAACATAAACAGGTGGTATGCTTGGTGGGACATTTTCTTTCTTACTAGAAACTGATGTTTTTCTTGTTTTGTTGCTTGATGAACTACTTTTAACAGCACTTTTTCTAGTTTTTGGTTTGCTAGGTTTTGATTCCTTTACTAATTGAAATGAATCTTTTCTATCCTTTGCAATCTCAATTTTTTTCTCTTCTTCCTTAATTAATCTTAAAATTTCACTTCGTGATAATTTTTTAGTAGCCATTTTGTTCTCCTACTTAATATTTTACTCAACAATTCATTATATTATAAAAACATATGTTTTTTTATTAATTTTATGAATGTTTTATTTTTTAAATACATTTATTATTTCAAATAATAAATAGAATTTATCTTAATATTTGTGTTAATACCAAAACTTTCTAATGGTTTTATTTTGTCATAAATTATAAAATTTTTGATTAAAAGTACATTAATACTTTCTGATTTCTTAAAAATAGCATCAAATTTATTTTTAGACATATTTGTAAAACTACCAAATTCAGCTCAAGCATTTTCCTTTTCAAATGTCAAAGATGCATATAAATTAAGTTCTAAAACACATGCTTTAAGTGATTTTTTATTAAAAACTAATACTTTATTAATGTTCTCATTGATAAAATTTGATGTAAAAATAACAGGCATTTGTTGACTTTCTTTAATTCGTTGAATAAATTTAGATGGCATTTTATATAAGACTATTGGCGATTTAGATTCATCATGATGAATCAATCAACTCTTTGTACGTGCCTCTTTAATAGATTCCTTATTAATGATCTTTAAACCTAATTCATGATTATCTAAAAAAATTTTTTGTAATTTTTTATCAAAATTAAAATCAGTTAAGGAATAGTTAATTTGTTCTTTCTTTTTTTCTTGTTGGTGTAATTTTAATAGTTTATTATACTTACTCTTATTAATTAAACCACTTAAATAAAGGTTTTTTAAAACAATATCATTAATTTCGGCTAACATTTTTTTGTTATCATTTTCTTTTTCCCTTTGATTTTTAATTTCATATCTAATTTGTTTAATTTTATTGATGTATTCAATATATATGTTTACAAAAATACTACCAACATAGGCATAAAAGCAAGCACCAAAAATAGCAATAACAACTGAAAATATTTTACCAGATGTAGTTATAGGAGTGATATCACCTAATCCAACTGTAGTCATTGAGATAAATGTAAAATACATTGCATCTGGCATATTATTGATATTTGAATTTGAATCTCTTTCTACCATAAAAACTAGATAAGAAAAGATTAGTCATGACACAATCATAACAATAAAAGTAATTATTATAGATTTCCTTTTTGAGTATAAAATCCTTTTTAATGTATTTAAATTTTCTGAATTTGTATGAAAAATAAATAAACGGAAAAAGATTGCCATGAAATTCAAAAGGAATAAAATTGCAAAAACAATCATTGCCATATCATTAGTGAAAGTACCATTATTGCTAAAAATAATCAATCCATTATCTTGTTTGCTAAAAACAATGATCAATATCAAACAAGTTATACTAGATAGGAATTGATAATTTGAATAATAACTAAAAAGCTGTTTCTTCAGGGCTTTTTTATAAGATGTTTCGTAATAAATATCTAAGGTTAGAAGTCTTAATAAGAAATCAAAAATATATATGATGCAAAAAATTATAACTGAAATATAATAACCATTTAATACATTATGATCATTAAAATTTGGATATATAAGATGAAAAACAAAGGGGATAATACCAGTTAAGGAGATAGCAATAATAAAAATATTATAAAAAACATTAATTACAGAATATACAGAGTTCTTTCTAGCAAAATGTTTGATATATATTAGTTGAGCAATATTTTTCCTGATTTTTTCAAAACTAGCATTCATAATAAATTAATCTTTTTAATTATATATATTTAAATCAAATTTTCACCATCAATAAAAAAACTATTCAACAGTAACTGATTTTGCCAAGTTTCTTGGACAATCAACATCATTACCTAATTTTAGAGCAGTATAATAAGCGATTAATTGAATGATATAAATTGATGGGATGTAACTAAAAAGGTTATCAGAAGCAAAATTATTAATAAACATATTACCTTTATTTAAGTACTTTTTGTAATTTTCACTTGCTAATAATAAAATATTACCATTACGGGTTTCAATTTCCTTAATATTAGATAATGTCTTTTCATTAATTATTTGATTATCATTAGCCACAATGGCAATTGATAAGCTTTTGTGATCAATTAATGAAATTGGTCCATGTTTTAATTCACCAGCTGGATAAGCATTAGCATTTAAATAACTAAGCTCTTTTAACTTTAATGAGGCTTCTGTGCATATTGCATAATTAATACCTCGACCAATAAAAAAAATATTTTTAAATTTATAAATTTTCGAAACAATTTTTTCAATATCATTGTTAGTAATTAAATTATTAGCAAGATTAATACTACTATAAGCTTGTTTAATAAAAAAAGCATCATTAATTTGATGGCTATTTTTAAGTTTTCCGATATAGAAAGCTAATAAGTGGAGAATAAAAGAAGTTGATGAATATGCTTTAGTAGATGCTACAGCTTGTTCAATACCACAATTCATACTAATAACAAAATCTGCTTCATTAGCAATAGTTGAATTAACATTATTAACAATAGCAACAATTATTTCTTTTTGTTTTTTTAATAACCTTAAAGAAGCTATAGTATCAGCAGTTTCACCAGATTGTGAAATAATGATATTTAAAACATTTTTTTCCTTAATAAATTTTTGATATCTAAATTCACTTGCAATAATTAATTCAAGTTTAATGCTAGCTAATTCATTAAAAAAGGTTTGACTTAATAAACCTGAGTTATATGCACTACCACAGCCAATAATCCTAACCTTATCTATTTTTTTTAAGAAGTTGTTGTTTAAAACCTTATTAAAAGTGAATTTTATCTTACCTTGACTAGTATAAGTAGTTAGTACTTTTGATAAAACACTAGTCTGTTCATATATTTCTTTAAGCATAAAGGTTTTAAAACCTTGTTTATCACTTTCTTGTTTATCAATGCTAACTCTTGTTGTCTTCTTTTTAAAAACATGATTCTTTTCGTCTAAAAATAGGATTTTATTTTGTTCAATAACTACAATTTCCTTTGCTTTTAAAAACCAAAAATCATTAGTACCAAAATTATTAATAGAATTTACATCACTAGCTACAACAAAACCATCATTATTGTTTTGAACAATTACTAATGGAGCATTTTCACAAACTGCATATAAAACATTGTGTTGTTGTTTAAACATCATTAATAAAGCATATGTACCCTTAGCTTGTTTACAAGCAGATCTAATTGCTTTAATTGGATCTTTTAAAATAGAATACTGGTAATCAATTAGTTTAGTTATAACTTCTGTGTCAGTTTGAGAATAAAACTTTATATTTTTATCCATTAATGTCTTTTTAAGTTCTAAATAATTTTCAATAATTCCATTTTGAACTAAGATAACATTTTCACCATAATGTGGATGTGCATTAATATCATTAACAATACCATGGGTAGCTCATCTAGTGTGAGCAATAGCACAACTTGAATCAAGTTTATAATTTAATTGTTTTTCTAGATTATTAATCTTTCCTTTTGCTTTCTTAATTTGAATTTGTTTATTATTATCTAAATAACCAATACCAGCAGAATCATATCCACGATATTCTAATTTTTTTAAAACTTCAATTGCTTTATGAATAGCATCTTTTTTATAAGTTATATATCCTACAATTCCACACATAATAATCAATATTTATATTATACAAAAGTTTTTAGCATATAAATATGTAGTACATAAGTAATGTCAAACTTAAAAATTTTTTATATATTAGTTGAGGTTTTTGGAAATGTGTTTTTAATGGTTGCTTCAAAAGTAGTTGTTTGTGTGATAGTTTTATTATTAAAAGCAATGTTTATGTCTCGCTTAAATGATAGCTTTACACCATCATCAACTTTTTCTAACTTAACATCTTTTGCTTCACCACCTTTAACTTTTAATTCAATTAAACTAATTAAAAAAATGTTCTCTTCATTTCCATCATAGTTAAATAACCCTGAATCATAATCAAAACTTACCCCCTTATCTTTTACCATTACTTGAAATCGACCAAAAGTTACCTTTTGACTATTTAGCATGTTAAAATCAAGATTTTCATTTAATCTAGGTATATATCTGTTTATATCTTCATCAGGTTCTTTTTCTGATCTAACTGGATAAATTGCTCCATTTGAAAAGAAAGAATTACTAATTTTATTAGTTTTGTTTTCAAGATCCCTCTGTTCGTCATCACTTAGTGTCTCTCCGGATTTAACTTTTTCTATTTGACTTATTACATTATTTGGATTGTCTTCATTAGGTTTAAATTCTGCATTAGCAAATTGTTTAATAAAATAATTGCTTTCATTATCTTTAATTTGAATAGTAGATGTTATTTTTTCAGGAATTTTACTGCTATCCATTTTCTTAAAATCAGAAGAATTAAATTTTCTATTTAGTGTTATATCATTATAAGTTAGTGTTATATCAAAATCAAAAGTACCATTAAAATCATCTGCTTTGTAAGCATCTTTACTTTTTGAAAAATCTAGTTTAATATCTTGTAAAGTTGAATATTGATTATATTTTTGAATATCAGTATCATCTATACATCCTTCAATTACAGCTTCTAATACATTTTCATTAATATTAGAATCATTATTATTATCTCCACCAAGAGCAAATTTGACTAATCCATAAAAATAAGATGGATAGAATTTTGATGTAGTTTCTTTTTTAATTTTAAGACCATCAATTACAATTTGCATTAAATCTTTAAATATAGGTAAATTAACTTGTGCTGGGTTTTGCTGTGTTAAACTACTAGGATTATTATTAACTTCTTTTCATGTCCCATCTTTAAATTCTTTTTGTTTACTAGTTGGAGTTAATTCAAATGAAATATTTTCTACTTTAGTTTTATCATCACTTAATTTTCAATTAGCATTTTGAATATTAGCAATTGTTTTTAGTTCTGCAAAATCAATTTCAGTTCCATTAAATTTAAATGTTATTAATTGTTTATCAAGATTTTCATTAAGCGAACCTAATTGATTTTCACTACCACTATAAGGTTGTCCATTAGCAAATCATTCTTCCTTGTTAATCTTAACATCACTAACAGTAAAAGTAGATGATGTTCCTAAATGAAGAAAATTACTAATAGTGATGTCATCATTATAAGTTTTGCCATTATATGTACCAGTTACTTTTAATTTTAAGGTACCAGTAACTTCACTTGATCCATCTTGAATAGCTAATTTCAAGTCTTTATAATCAGTTTCTTTTAATAAATCATTAAGAGAATCATTAGTTAATGTTGATAATGTAGTTGTATTAGATAGATTTAGTTTAGATACAACATCTTTAAATCCAGTAGTACTTATACCACTATCACCAACTACACCACTATTTGCTTTAAAAGAATCAGTAGCAGGTGTTGACGAACAACTAACAGCTACACCAATAATAGGTGCTGCTGCTACGGTCAAAGCCCCCCCCTAATTGGAAAGGTAATAATTTTTTTAACTTCATTAATTATCTCCTTATTTTCTTATGTGTAATATTTTATTATTGAAATATAATAGCAATAAAAACAACACAATGTGTAAAAGCATTTTAAATATTATACTTATAACTATAACAAAATTATATAAATTTGTAAAATTCATAATGTTTCAATTGGATTGTAGATAATTTTGGAGAAATTCACTTTTAGAAATTAAAATTAATAAAAGAGTGAGTATGAAAGATAGTAATGAAAAAGAATTTCATCGAAGTAACATCAAATGGTAAAGTGACTATTAATGTACCAAGAGATCATAACTCTACTTTTGAACCAAAAATTGTAAAAAGGTATCAAAGAAATATTCAATAAATTGAAGACCAAATTTTATTTCTTTATTCAAAGGGAATGTCTACTAGAGATATTCAAGAAACTTTATATCAAATGTTTTATTGTGATCTTGATAAAGATACAATCTCAAGAATTACTAATAGAATACTACCTGAAATTGCAACATGACAACTAAGGCCATTAGATTCAATTATCCTATTGTATATGTTGATGGTATTGGATTTAAAGTTGAGAAGAATCTTTATATGTAGAAAAATCTGTATACATAATAATTGATATAAATATAGATGGATATAAAGAAATATTAGGGTTTTGAATAGCTGAAAGTGAATCAGATAGACAATGATTGAATATATTTAATGAACTTAAATCACGTGGTAGACAAGATATTTTATTAGCTTGTTGTTATAATCTAAAAGCTATTTTTGAATCATTTAAAGTAGTATTCCCAGATGTAAATATTCAAAAATGTGTTATTCATCAAATAAGAAATTGCACAAGACATATTGCAAGTACTGATCTACAAAATTTTGTTTCCTAACAAAATTATGATCTAAATAAATTACTATGTGTAGCAATTAGCATGTAGCTCTAATTGATTTTCTTATAAAATTGCTACACTTCTTGTTTTTCTCAGACAATTTTCACCTTCAATTAAATTAAAATGTTCACTAAAAGCAAGAAAACAATTTTTAATTCCTCTAAAATTTTTAATATTAGTTGGATTAATAACTAATTTTCTCATTATAATTTACCACTATCAACATTAATTTGTTTAAAAACCATCTTATAGATTCAAAAATCTAAACTTATTATATATTAAATAATGCTATTAATTAGTTTTAAACAACCTTTAGATTTAGTGAATTTAATGTTCTAAATGTTTTAAAATAAAATATTGCTAACTCTTATAAATTAATAATATCAATCACTATCTCTTCTTTGTCTTCTAGCAATGAAAGAAATCAAGATCACCAATAAAATTAATAATAAGATTCCACCAATAACTCCAAGTACAATAGGTAGTGTATTATTTGTTGAAGAATGTTCTTTTACATTTGTTGTAGGAATGTTGGTACCTGAACTATTGTCATTGCTTGGGGGATTAGTATTTGGATTGTTTTGGTCTGTCTCTGAATATTTTGGATTCTTGATAACAATTGCTATATTTGGAATCGAAGCTGAACCTAATTGAATTTCTGGAATATTATATACATAAGTTGAAATACTAGAATTGAATTGATTAGGTACTATGATTTGAGTTTTATCAATTGCAATATTTGAACTAGTAAAAATATTACCATTAGGTAAGTATGATTGTGGGAAACCATCCCAATTATTAGTTGGATCTTTTAAACTATTTAGAGCATTTGCTAATTCTTCAAGTAAAGTACTATTGCTAGTAATCATTTGTTTATCACTATTAACATCATTTGTTAACTTGGTAGTCATAACATTTTTAACTGTTTGTGCAATTAATGTACTTGATGGAGGATTTTTTAGATTAGCAATTTCTCATGGAGAAGTTTTACTTTCTAATGTAGTAGAGATATTACCATCATTTTGAAAACCAATAAAAGATACATTATTAATAGCAATCTTATCATTTGATGTTATAGTTAAATCCAAACTATTTACCCTTGTAGATAAACTTGGGTTATTAAAAAATAAATTTATATTGTTATTAATATATGAAATTAAGATATTTTTTACCAACTCAATATTTTGATAAAAATCAATGTTAAACCCTCTACTTAAAAAGTTAGTAAAAATACTTTTAAATTCATTGCTATTAACATCAAGTATCTTTGCTTTTAGAACTGTACTTGTTGTACTATCATCAGTGCTTGGACCATTTTGATCATTGTCTAATGAATAATTAGGATTAATAATAGCAATTGTTATTTTAGGAATTGAAGCTAAACCAATTTGAAATTCTGGGATGTTATAAGCATAAGATGAAATGCTAGAATCAAATTTATTAGGTACTACAATTTGATTTTTATCAATTGCAATATTTAAATTAGTGAAAATACCACCACTTGGTAAGTAAGATTGTGGTAAACCATCTCATGTGTCACTTGCTAAATTAGTAGGACTACCTGGTTCTTTCAATTCATTTAATACACTTACCAATTGAGCAACTAGAAGATCTTTATTAACAATTGTTGGTTTATCTTTACTAACATCTTCTGTTAACTTAGTTGTCATAACTTTCTTAACCATTTCAGTAATGGTTGAATCTGATGGTGGGTTTTTTAAATTAACAATTTCTCAAGGAGAAGATTTGCTTTCTAATGTAGTAGATATATTACCATTAGATTGATAACCAACAAATGATACATTATTAATAGTAATTTTATTATTTGATGTTATTGTTAAATCTAAATTATTTACCTTTGTAGATAAAGTAGGGTTAACAAAAAATAAATTAATGTTATTGTTAATGTATGTAATTAAGATATTTTTTACCAATTCAAGATTATGATAAAAATCAATATTAAAACCTTTACCTAAAAAATTAGTGAAAATATTTTTAAATTCATCATCATTCACATCAATTACTTTTGCTTTTAAAGATGTACTAGTAGAAATACCTGTAAAACAACTAGCTGGAATGTTTATGCTAAAACTTTTAGAGTTGTTTGTAATTCATTGTTTATTTTTTAAAACATTAATACGATTAGGTTCATCATACTTAAGTTCTAAACTCGGTTCAAATGATCTTAAAGTAGTAATGTTAAGTAATACACCACTTTGATTAACTGATGCATTAATAATTGCATCATCTAAACAAAAACTAGGAGTATTAAAGGCATTAATAGATACATATTTACTTAAGTTATCTGCAGTTAATTGATCAACAAATTCATCCATAGTACCTTGAAATTTGTTAACGCTAGAAATATTATCAGTTAGACTTCATGTAATTTTTGATTTATCATCTTCATTGGTGCTTCCTTTTCAAAACTTATTGTCATAAACACCTAATGATAATTGACCAACATATCAATCACTATTAGGATCATCCACAAATTGATATGTAGAGTCACGATATCTAACTGCATCAAAACCATCTTGAATATTACGAGCATGAATTAAGTCATCATCACTCTTATAAGGAAGCCCACCTAAACTAGGAGGAACTTTAGCTCATCAATAATTACGTTCAGGAGAATCATCCCAATTTCTAAATCAATAACCTGGAACTTGTAATTGGATAACCCCTTGAAGTACTGCACCATTATAATTATTTACAACTTCAGGTTTTCATTCATTGGTTGTATATCAATAATTACCACCTGAATCTTTTCAGGCAATATCATCCTTTTTATTTCAATTTTCATCATTGTAATATCCAAAACGGAAATATTCGCCAAAAGCCTCTGGATCACCATCTGGTGTATATTCAAATCCAAAAGGTAATGGAGTAGGATTATCTAATGGATAACCATTATACCCAACAGTATCTAATTTCATCTTTTTAGTTACATTATCAGGATATATACGCAAAGTATATCCTCGTTTAAACAATGTACCATTAGTTACTATATTTTCTCTATCAGGAAAAGAACCTAGCATAAGTTGTAAATCAGGTAGTTGTCCTTCTGGATCTAATACTGCATTATTATATGTATATTTAATAGCACTATTATTTTTTTTAATATTAAATGATCGAGCTCCACTTCTTGCTAAATTTTTATTATTGCCTTGCAAGATAACATCAGATGTCATAGTTGGATTAGTAGTGTTTAATGTACTAACAACAATTGGAGTTAACACACAAACACCCAATAAAGATGAGAAAACTATTGTTTTCCCTATTTTACTTTTTAATTTTTTTTTCATTTTACCCTCTTTATAAAACTTTTATCAAAATACAAATATATTATATCATAATAAAACATAGTTTTATATGATTAATACTATGTTGTGTTTAATGGTCTATCTTATTTAACAATCCACTTCTATCCATATTTATATAATCAATTAATGCCATTATATAATAATGATATTTATATAGTTGTTATGATACTTCATAAGTTATTAACCTTAAATATTATTTTAATTTAATCTAAAAGCCAATTTTATAGTAATGTTTAAAAATACCTTAAACTAGATTATTAATGTTTTTTTATGTTTAATCATTATTAAGAGGGTTATTTTAGAAAAGATAATTTAATATAATCAATCATTCACTTAATAAAATTTTATTAACATATAATTTAAGTATGCCAAATAGAAATGAATTTGGGTGTCCGAAACTTATATATCGGATTGATTCTAGACCGCCAGAGGAAATTTTTAATCATGGTTTTCGTCCATGAGGAAGTAATAATAGTTTTTTTCACCATATATTAGGTTATTCACTAGGTGATGAGATTCCTGAAGATAGAAGAAGCGGAATTATATCAGCTTCAGATTCACCAGATTCTAGTTTAAGATTTTTTGGTGGAATGTTAAAT
>JAEIGA010000383.1_pt1 | contig 64814 bp, 52 predicted proteins | sample 9270691 | NCBI WGS metagenome assembly JAEIGA01 (sample SAMN17057246, study PRJNA624740) | gut metagenome | biome: biome; isolation source: fecal sample | host: Bos grunniens | place: China: Xizang | collected 2019 | reverse complement strand
GGTAACGACCTTCCAGCAGTTCTTGTTGTGCTGTCAAGGGTGGCGTCAAGCTACCACAACCTAATATATCTACAGTTTTCAAGGTACGAAAGTGCCTTTTTTCTTACTCACGTTTTTTCATACGTCAGTTGACACTATCTTCCACCTGTATTTAAAAAAAAGGTTCGGCCTTACCTGACCGAACCTTTGACCTCGTCTTTATTATTATTCTGTTGCAACTGTCTCTGAAGATACGTCAGCAGGGTCTACATGAGTAACTGTTATACCATCTTTGTTAGTATCATATAAATAATCAAGAGCCTTTTGTACAGTTGTTGTTAACATAAGATCTTCTTTAGAATATGACTCTAATAATTCCTCTTCTGTTATACCCTGTTGCTCTGTTATCTTATCAACCTGTGCCTGATAATCATCATCTGTTACTTCTTTCTTAGCATCTTTAAGAATAGCTTCTGCAACTAATACCTGAATTGTACTTTCAACTGCAGAATTCTTAATGTCATCCATAGTCATACCAGCCTGCTTAAGATATCCTTCAAGATCTGTTCCAAAATATGATGCATACATTCCATAGTTTTGGCATATGCTGTTATAGTTCAAATTATATATATATGCTGGTGTTCCCTCTACAGTAGAGTCATCAATAACCTGTTTTAAAAGATTAGTTTTAGTTGTTGTAACAGCTGATTCCTCTTCAGTTTTCTGAAGCGATTCTTTTGTAGCTTTTTTATACTCTTCTAATGTAGCATATTCTGTATTTGTACTGATAAATTCGTCATTAACCTCTGGTACTACTTCTTGAGAAATAGAATTAAGCGTTACTGTATATGTAACATTTACTTCACTTGATGTAGTCTCTCCTGTTGTTTCATCTGTTGTATCCTCATTCTCTTTAAGAGCAAATGTCTTTGTCTCGCCTATATTCATAGCCATGATATTATTTTCAACCGCTTCACTTAAGTCCCCTGAACCAAGAGTGACTGAATAATCACTTTTTGTTTCTCCCTCAGCTCCATCCGGTGTTCTAGTATACTCTATCTTAACTGTATCGCCAGTCTGTGCTGCTCTATCGGTAACTTCAGTTGTAGTTGTATGCTGACTCACTAATGAATCTAATTCTGCCTGAACGTCATCATCTGTTACGTTTGTAATCTCCTCTGTTTCTGTAAGGCCTGTGTATACGCCTAATGTTGTTACATAATCCATTACATCATACTCTACTACCTTAGTAGCTGATGAATTATCTTTTTTCTTGTTGCATCCTGTTAACATAGAAACAGACATTGTAATAGCCAATGCTGACAATGCCACTCTTCTTATCATGTTTTTTCTCATTGTTAATTTTATCCTTTCAATAAAGGTCACGCACCAAAGTGCGCGACCTTTTAATATGTCTAAATATTCTACCAGCTTTCATCCGGTAATTATTTTCTCTTAAGGAATGAAGGTACTTCTAAAGATTTCTCTTCCTGTGTAGCTTTAACAGTTGATTTTACTTTTGTCTGTACAGGTTTAACTGTTGGATTACCTGTTCTTGGAGTAAATTTTACATCTGTTCTGTTATTAATTGGCTTAACGGATGGTTTCTGATAATTGAATGAAGGTTTTGCAGCTGATGCTCTTGATGTTGTCTTAAATGTTGACTGTGAATCCTTATCATCAAGTCCTGTAGCAATAACTGTAATTGAACATTCATCCGGATATGAATCATCATATCTTGCACCGAATATAATCTCTGAGTCTTCACCAGCAAGTTCCTGTACGTAGCTTGCTGCATCATTAGCTTCTGCCAATGAAATATCACCAGAAATATTGATTATAACATGTGATGCACCTTCAATTGTAGTCTCTAATAAAGGAGATGTAACAGCTGCCTGAACTGCTTCATTAGCCTTATCATCACCCTTACCGGTACCAATACCGATATGTGCAACACCTTTATCTTTCATAACTGTCTGAATATCAGCAAAGTCAAGGTTAATAAGAGCTGGAACATTAATAAGATCTGTTATACCCTGAACTGCCTGTTGCAATACCTCATCAGCTTTCTTTAACGCTTCTGGCATTGTTGTTCTTCTATCAACAATTTCAAGAATCTTATCATTTGGAATTACGATAATTGTATCAACATTTTCCTTTAACTTTTCAATTCCTGAAAGTGCATTATTCATTCTTACCTTTGCTTCGAATCTAAAAGGCTTTGTAACTACACCTACTGTAAGAATACCCTGTTCTTTGGCAACCTTAGCTACTACAGGAGCTGCTCCTGTACCAGTTCCACCACCCATACCACATGTTACGAATACCATGTTAGCACCTTTAAGGGCCTGCGAAATCTCTTCAATACTTTCCTCTGCTGCTTTCTCACCAACGTCAGGTACTGCTCCGCATCCTAAACCTTTAGTAAGCTTCTCACCAATCTGAAGTGCTGTTGGAGCTTTGCAATACTTTAATGCCTGTGAGTCTGTGTTGACTCCGATAAATTCAACTCCACCTATATTCTCATCTATCATTCTGTTAACCGCATTATTACCTGCACCGCCAACACCAACAACTATGATCTTTGCGGCAGATTCTGCCTCGTTTGTCTTAATTTCTAACAAGGGTCTCTCCTCCTTCTACGTAAAAAAACATTCATATCTATAATATATTCAATCAAAAAAAATATCAACATATATTTTCATTTTTAAGACCTTTTTTAGGACTTTTTAAAGGTATATCCACTACCATCCTCGTTATATTCTTGAAGATTTAAGGTTCCTGTTTGCCCTTCCAGATTCGGAAGCATATCCTTTAAAGTTCTCATTTTATCGTTCATATCATCCATGTCGCCTAATTCTACCGTAACTCCTCCTATTATAAGCTTTGCTGTTTTATCATTTTTAACATAGATACTATCAACGTTTATCTCATATTTAGTCAAAAGCTGAGTTGTATCAAGAATCATATCCAATACTTTTTTATCCTCAACAGGGAGTTCTTCCATTAGAACTATTGATTCAAACTCAAGTCCCTTGACCTCTGGTACACTTTCTATATCTTCACTGGAACTTTCTACCACAGTACCATCTTTGTCAAAATACATATTGCTTCCCATGTATTTCACACGACCGATTATACTTTTTTCATATACCGTTATCTCCACTGAATCCATAGATTTAATTTTTATCTTATATTTGTCAACAAATGGTATGGTCTTTTGTTTTGAAAACCTGGATTTAAAATATAAATAATAAGGATTTTTATCCTTTTTTGATACAAATATGTAATCCTTTATTTCTTCATCGGTATATTTTTCATTTCCCTTTACTATAATTGCATCTTCATCTATTCTTCTTGTAGCTAAAAATGCAAATGTAGCCATCAGGACTATAACAAATACTATTATGATTATCTTTGTTTTACTCATAAATCTAATCTGACGTCCGTTTCTTTCTACATGATACCGATAGGGCTATTCCCACTTCCAATAACAACAACAGAATGGATGTACCACCATAACTCATAAATGGAAGAGGAACACCTGTGTTTGGCATCGAATTTGTTACTACTGCTATATTTATCAATAACTGTGAAGCTATATGAAACATTACGCCTGCCACCAAAAGACAACCAAATCTATCCTTTGCATTTTTGGCAATTATGTAAAGTCTCCATAAAATAACGGCAAATAATGCTAGTAATGCAATTCCGCCAACTATTCCTAATTCTTCACATACCACTGTAAATATCATATCATTTTGAGACTCAGGTATAGTTCCTAGTTTTTGAACCCCGTTGCCTAGACCTTTTCCAAACAATCCACCTGAACCAAGGGCATAGAGAGATTGCATAACCTGGAATCCCTCATTATCACTGTACAACTCCGGATTCAACCACACCTTTACTCTGGTGAATCTGTATGAAGCTATCAAAATTGCTCCACCTACCATAAGAGATCCACCGACAACTCCAGGAATCAGTATATAACTTGGACGAGGATATGCCACCAAAAGCATTCCACCTCCAATAATCACTATAATTACTGCAGAACTTAAATCGGAAGTTACTAAAATAATTACTAATGCCGGAATTGCAATAATAATGATATATTTTATTACGGTTAAGATATTAGGTATTACACCTTTTATTCTTTCTATTTTTCCATTAATCTTTTTATCCAAAAAATTCGCCAAAAAGATTATTACTCCTAATTTAACTACATCACATACCTGAACAGTAGCTATTCCTACTCCTACCCATCTTTTTGCACCGTTTGCTTCTATACCCAAAGAAGAAAACACTAAAAAAGAAAAGAATATTGGAATAAAGTATGCCGCCCAGGCAAATATTGTATTTTCAAGAATGTGATAATTTATCCACCCAATTACAATCATCACTATTATTCCTACAATAGAGATTGCCATTTGTCTTTTCAAATAGTGGGTACTGTCACCAAATTCTATCTGTGCTTCATAGGAACTGGCAGAATATAACAAAACCAGTCCTACGGCAATTGTGTATATTATTATTAATACCAATCTTTTATCGTAATAATAATTCTTATATTTACTAGTTATTCTACTAAGCATAATCTATCCTATCTCTCGCAGTATTACAAAGCGTTTACGTACTCTTTAAACAAATCTCCGCGCTGTTCATAACTTTTAAACATATCCCAGCTTGCACATGCAGGAGATAAAAGAACAGCATCTCCAGGAGCAGCCGCCTTTTTACATTCCTCCACAGCTTCTTTAAGATCCTTTACAAAAATATAGTCTTTATATCCCTTGTCATCTGCCGTTTTAGCTATTTTTTCTTTGGTTGCTCCCATCAAAACAAGCTTTTTAATCTTACCATTAAAAGCATCAAACCACTCATCATACTCAGAACCTTTATCGTATCCACCAGCTATTAAAATTGTAGGGTTTGTCATTGCTTCTATAGCTTTTATAGATGCGTCAACATTGGTTCCTTTAGAATCGTTATAGTACTTAACATCATCTAGTGTTCTTACATATTCAATTCTATGCTCAACTGCTTTAAAGTTCTTAACTGTCTCTCTTATAACATCCATTGGAACTCCAACTTTTACAGACATTATAACTGCTGCCATAACATTTTCCACATTGTGAATTCCAACAAGATTCATATCATTATAATTACATACCAGGGTATCTGTACCATTTTCTCTGTAAATGATATCTTCTCCCCTTAAAAATGCGCCTTCATCTAATTCTCTTTTACTACTGAAGTATACGACTTTATTTTTTAACTTTGAAGCTTCATTTCGTAAAATCTCATCTTCATAATTAAGAACACACACTTCATCCGGTTTTTGATTTTTTGTTATACTCATCTTAACATTTGTGTAATTCTCCATTGTATAGTGTCTGTTAAGATGATCTGGTGTGATATTTAAAACTGCAGTAACTACCGGATGAAAATCCACAATGGACTCCAATTGAAAACTGCTTATCTCTGCAACAGTCACGGTATTATCATTTGTATCTGTTACTATATCAGTATATGGATTACCGATATTACCAACTACATATGAAGAGTCAAAATAATTCTTCATTATTTCTCCTGTTAAAGCTGTAGTTGTAGTCTTTCCGTTAGTTCCGGTAATTCCTATTACTCTTCCTTTGGCGAATCTGTATGCTAGTTCAACTTCTCCCCAAATTGCAACGCCTGCATCCCTTGTTTTATTTACAAAATCTGCATCTATTGGAATTCCTGGACTGATAATCATAACGTCTGCCTTGGATATATCTTCATCTTTTAATTCTCCAAGTATTATTTCCACGTTATCGTTTCCAATTTTTTTTGCAATTTCACCTTTGTCTAGTTTGTCATTACCGTCGTATAAGACTACATTTTCACCAAGTTTTAATAATAGTCTTACGGCACCTATTCCACTTTTTCCTGAACCTGCTACAAGATAATTCATTATATCCTCCTTAGAACCCTTTTCTTATTCTATGGGTTCATATATTAAACTACCATCTTCGTATACTTCATCATCGCTGAAGCTGGTGGTAACTGTTGTCTCTTCCTGTGCTGTTTCTTCTGTCTGACTAACCTGTGTTTCTGTTGTTGTATCTGCTGCGGTCTGAGTCTGTGCTGATGCCTGTGTATCTGCTGCCGCACTGGCTTCTTCTGCCGCTCTTTGTGCATCTGCTGCTTCTTTGGCCGCCTGAGCTTCATCCGTTTCCGGGAAAATATTTAAATATGGTAAAGCCTCAGTCATTATAGCTGAAAACAATCTACAAGCGTATGCTGAACTGGCTGTATCTTCCACATCCGGTGAATCTACTATTGTATAACATATAACTTTTGCTTCATTATTTGTAGACGCATATCCCAAAAATGAAAGCAAATAATTATTATCATTTTTGTCATGATGCTGAGCTGTACCTGTCTTTCCTCCAACTGTATAACCCGCAACTGCCGCTGTTTTTCCTGTTCCTCCAACAACTGTATTTACCAACGACTGTTTTATAAAATCACTGGTATCTGTTGTTATTGTCTGTCTTATTAAATCTTTGTTATAATTTTCTACTATTCCGCCTTCAGCATTTACTATTTCTTTAACCACATGTGGTTTATAATAATTGCCGCCATTTATAAGGGATGCAAATCCAGCTACCATTTGCATCATATTTACATTAAAGTTCTGACCAAAGGAATTAGTTGCCAGGTCTGTAGGTGTCATGGTTTCCTTTGTATATAAAAGTCCGTCACAGCTTGCTTCACCTGGTAAATCCACTCCGGTTTTCATTCCAAAATTAAATATCGACTGGTAGTCACAGAATGTTTCTATACCCTCTCTTGCTGCTATCTGCATTAAACAGTCATTACATGAGTTCATTATCGCTTGTTCCACGTTTAACGTTCCATGTCCTGCTACCTTGTGACATCTAATTCTAAAGCCTCCGACTTCCTGATATCCATCACAAACGAAGGTGTCTGTTTTCGATATCTTTCCTGACTCTAAAGCTCCTGCAACGGTAAATGGCTTTATTGTAGAACCCGCTTCATAAGTATCACTTATACAATAATTTCTCCACATTGCAGATCTGGCCTCTAGTTTTTGTTCCTCCGTCATGGCTGCGATTTCTTCCTGTGTATAATATCTGCTTAAATTAGCATTAGTATCATTATTGGAATCTGCCGGATCATTTAAATCAAAAATGTTGCTGCTGCTACACATAGCAAGAATCTCGCCATTATTAGGATCTGCCATAACTACTGCAACCTGTTTTGGATTATAATCAGCAACCCATTTGTTAACCCATTTTTCACAAATGCTTTGTAGATTCATGTCTATAGTGGAAACCACTGTAGACCCATCTTCAGGATTCTTTATAATACTTTCCATGGTATTAGAATCCCCTACATAACCAAAGGATCTTCCATCTGTACCATTTAGATAATCATTATACTTCTCTTCAATTCCCCAATTACCAACATTTCCGCTAACTGTAAATCCTATTGTAGAACATGCTAAAGAACCCTTTGGATACGTTCTTTTATATTCTTCTTCAAAGGTAATTCCTTTAACATTAGGATTGTTCTCCTCATCCGCTAATATCTCTTTTATTTTAGAAATCTGCTCACTGGTTAATCGTTTATCTTTTACAAAATAGTTCTTTTGAGCATTATCCATAATCATCTGGGTCAATGCAGTCTTGTCATAACCAAAACACTCCACAAGTGCATCTACAGTTGGTTCAAGATAAGGTACCACCTTTGTACCATCATTCTCTTTTTTTTCTGATAATATAAGTTTAGGATCAAGAATAAGATTATATACTTTAACACTGGTGGCTAAAATATTGCCATTTCTGTCAAGTATATCCCCTCTTTTAAAAGGAATAACTGTAGAACTTCTTGACTGCTGAGACATTACCTGAGTCGAATATTCTTTACCATTTTTAGCATATATATTTACAAGTCTTCCTACTAATACAATAAGACCTAGCATTATAATTAATACTATAATCCTAAGTCTTCCCTTTGCTTTTTTTAAAGCTTCTTTTTTTCTTTTTTTTATTATTCGTCTTCTTTCTTCGTTGTAACCTCTTGTATTACCGCTTTTCATAATAAACTCCTGTATCAGTTAACGTCACAATACTGCTTCATATATTCACTTTCAGTCTGGTCATAAAATGAAATCTGATCTCTTCCTGCCTGAATCATACCAAGCTCTGTTGTTGCAACTCTGATAATTTCTTCTGCATCTTTCGTTTTGTTGATATTATAACTCAAAATATCATTTTCATCTTTTAAATTTTTAACGTTTAATTCTGATTTAGCGATATTTGTCTTTTGCTCACTTATAGATTCCTTTAAAGAGAGATATCTTCCAACTTGAACACACACAGCAATAACACATAATGTAAAGAGAATCATGTATGGGAGTTTTATTCTGAGAGCTTTCTCCTGCTCCTTATATTCACTTGGTGATATATTTACTCTTCTGCCATCTACATAGGTTCTAGGACTACGCTCTGGAAGTTCCTGTACCTTTCTTACTGCATTTCCCTCTACATAAAACTGTGAGTTGTATCTATTATTCGTTCTCTGATTTCTGGTTAAATATCTTCTCTCTTCTCTACTCATTTGCTGTGCTCTCTTTCTTTTTTTTGAAAACCCTTAATTTAGCACTTTTTGCTCTGGAATTAACTTCCATTTCCTTTGGACTAGGTAATATTGGTTTCCTTGTTATTACCTTGCCTTTTGATACCCTTCCACACACACATACCGGAAATTCCGGTGGACATATACATGGATTCTCGTTGGTTTTGAATCTGCTTTTAACTATCCTGTCTTCCAAAGAATGAAAGGTGATTATGCTTAATCTTCCTTCATCATTGAGAAGTTCTATCATGGTATCAATTGTTCCCTGTAAAACATCTAATTCTCTATTAAGTTCTATTCTTATAGCCTGAAAAGTTCTCTTCGCAGGATGTCCACCCTTTACCTTGAACTTCTTAGGTATTGATTTTTCAATAATATCTCTTAATTCAAATGTAGTTTCTATTTCTTTTTCTTCTCTGGCTTTTACAATATTTTTCGCTATATTCTTAGCGAATTTATCTTCCCCATAATCTCGGATAACTCTATATAATTCCATCTCACTGTATTCATTTACAATATCTTTTGCTGTTTTGGAATTTCTCTGATCCATTCTCATATCTAATGGGGCATCAGCCATGTAACTGAATCCTCTTTCGGCATCATCTAACTGATAAGACGACACGCCTAAATCCAACACAATCCCATCAACTGACTCTATATCTAAGCTTCTTAAAACATCTGCTATTTCTTCGTAGTTGCTTCGAACTATTGTAACTAAATCCTTATATTCTTCTAACCTTTTTGTAGCTGCATTTATAGCATCCTGATCCTGGTCGATTCCTATGAGTCTTCCCTGTCCATTAAGTCTTTTACATATTTCAAGAGAATGTCCGCCACCACCTAGGGTTCCGTCTACATATATTCCACCGGGTTTAACATTTAAGCTATCTACTGTCTCCTCTAATAAAACTGATTTATGTTTAAATTCCATTTAAAAACTACCTACTCTAAAAGATAAATCCCTGATCTTCCATGCTATCTGCAAGGTTATCCATTTTAATTCCACTGACTTCAAAGCACTCTTCATATTTTTCTTTGCTCCAAAGTTCAATCTTATTGCTATGTCCAACAAAAACCGCTGTTTTAGTGATCCCTGCATAATTTCTAAGCTTTTCACGTACCATAAAACGACCCTGCTTATCAATTTCTACATAATCTGCATTACCTCTAAAAAGTCTGGTTAACTGTCTTGCTTTAGCGTTGGTCATTGGAAGAGCGTCTAGTTTCTCATCAAACTTTTTCCATTCCTCTTCCGGGTAAATATATAGACATCCATCAAAACCTATACTGAGAACAAATTTTTCTCCTAAATCTTCTCTAAATTTTGCAGGCACAATAAGTCTTCCTTTTGCGTCTAGGTTATGTTCATATTCTCCTAAAAACACTTATTGCACCTCCCTTTCATCTAAAATTTACCATTTTCCACCACATTATTACCATTTTGTGGCATTTTGAACCACTCATGCGTAAATTTTAACTCACTTTATGGGTAATTACAAGTTTTTTTGTGTACTTCGCACAAAAAAAATAATCTACAACATACATTTTTCTGTATATTGTAGACTATTGTTTTTCAAAACCTATATCTTGTGTTTTTATCTTCAGTTTTTTAGTTTTTTCGTTTGTATTTTTTTGTTCTTTTTTTACTTTTCTTTAAATATTCTAATCTTTGATTCCTCCCTATCTTCAACATCCTTCTCCGTAGCATTTTTCTTCATAAATACCAAGTACATTATAAAGGCAATTAAAACTATAGTTACAGAAACCACCTGGGATATTGCTATTCTCTGTTTGAAAATCGCAAATGTAAGCTGGTCTGTTCTTAGACTTTCAATCATAAATCTTATGATTCCATATCCTATCATGTAATAACATGTTATTTCCCCATGAAATCTCTTATGTCTTTTAAGAATCATAATAATTATAAACAATACAAGACATGCAAATGACTCGTATAAAAATGTTGGATGAACCTGAATATAATTCACGCCTGACACATTTATAGTATGCTCTTCTATGGTTTTGGATATAACTCCTGATACTTCTTCCACCTTAAGCCTCATGGCAAATAAACCGTTGGTGTATTCTCCAAAGGCTTCTCTATTAAAGAAGTTGCCCCATCTTCCTATCATCTGTCCAATAAGTACTGCCGGTAGCGCCGTATCTGTTACCTTCAAAAATGAAATATTCATTATTTTACAATAAACGAATGCTGCTATAGCTCCAAGAATAATTCCTCCATATATTCCCAATCCCCCATTTCTTAGATTAAAAATAGATAGTAAATCATTTTTATACAAATCCCATTCAAATATAACATAATAGATTCTTGCACCTATGATTCCAAATATAATAGCGGCTATGGCCAAATCATAATAATAATCCAGCTTTTGATTTGTTCTTTTAGCCTCTAATAATACATATCCAATGGCAAGTAACATTCCAAAGGCAATTATCATTCCATAAAATGCAATCTCCACTCCAAATACATTTATACTTTTTCCTACTTCATTAAATTTTATCCCTAAATGTACAAAATAAATATCTGGTGTACTCACTCACACTACTTCCTTTCATTGTATGATGCCGCATAAAGATGGCAGATAAAGTATAATACAAAATATACTCCTGTGCAAATATTGAGATATACATATTTTTGTGATAAAATGTTCATTTGTTAAGGCTCTGTTTTTGAGCAATTAAATTGAATATTTCCAAAGGAAGGTTAAGTTTATGAAATTAGGTATTGTAGGGCTTCCTAACGTTGGTAAGAGTACATTATTTAACTCTCTTACAAATGCAGGAGCTGAATCCGCTAACTATCCATTCTGTACCATCGACCCTAACATCGGCGTCGTTGCTGTACCAGATGAGCGTTTAGACAAACTTGCAGCTTTATATGATTCTGACAAAGTAGTTCCGGCAGTTATCGAATTTGTTGATATTGCAGGTCTCGTAAAAGGTGCATCAAAAGGTGAAGGTCTGGGTAACCAGTTTCTTTCAAACATTAGAGAGTGTGATGCCATCGTCCATGTAGTAAGATGCTTTGAAAACGAAAACATTATTCATGTTGAAGGTAATATTGACCCTCTTAGAGATATTGAAACCATTAATATGGAGCTTATTTTCTCTGATATTGAAGTTCTTGAAAGAAGAATTGCTAAAACTCAAAAGGGTGCAAGAAATGACAAAGAGCTTGCTAAGGAATTAGATATTCTTACTAGATTAAAGAGTCACCTTGATGAAGGTAATCTCGCTAAAACATTTTCATCTGATGACGACGATGAGATAGTATTCATTAATTCCCTTGATCTTCTTACAAATAAACCTGTTATATTTGCTGCAAATGTATCTGAGGATGACCTTAAAGATGATGGTATGTCTAATGAAAACGTAGCTAAAGTTAGAAAATTTGCATCCAGCCAGGGCTTTGAAGTATTTGTTATCTCCGCAGAAATTGAGCAGGAAATATCTGAATTAGATGATGAAGACAAAGCTATGTTCCTTGAGGACTTGGGAATTGAAGAGTCTGGCCTTGATAAATTAATAAAGGCAAGTTATAAATTATTAGGACTTATGAGTTTCCTTACTGCCGGAAAGAAAGAAACAAGAGCATGGACTATTAAAATTGGTACAAAAGCTCCTCAGGCAGCAGGTAAAATCCATACAGATTTTGAAAGAGGATTTATCTGTGCAGCTGTTATCAATTACCAAGACCTTTTAGACTGCGGTTCCGATGTAGCAGCTAAAGAAAAAGGTCTTATAAGACTTGAAGGAAAAGAATATGTAATTCAAGACGGCGACGTTATTGAATTCAGATTCAATGTATAATATTAAACAAAAAAAGGGCAGTTCCACCAAAATATATTTTGATGGAACTGCCCTTTTTAATCCTTAGATTCGATAACCAGAAGATACCCTGTGTTTATTTCTATAATTACCTTATCCTTTATCTCATTACTAATACCCAGACTATAATTACAATCCATTCTTAAGATTGCATTTTCCAAATTATACTCAGCTCCTGTTACATTTATTCCTGTTACTTTCTCACTTAAAGGTATCAAAGAAAAATATTTATAAACACTTTTTTCTAATTGGATACTTCTTCTATTACCTCCAATTATATTTATTCTGTTATTAACATCATGTATAACTGCATTTACATTGTTATTGATAGCCTTTTGTAACAAATATACATTAGCCAGGGTGTGGTCAAATCTACTTCCCAAAGCTCCTAACAAATGGATTTCTTCACAATTATTATCCAAGGCTATGTCTACAGCTAATTCTGTGTCTGAAAAATCCTTTTTTCTATTAAATTCTATGAACTCTGTGGATTTATTTTTATATTTATTAATTAAATCGATACTGGCAGTATCAAAATCACCTACTGCAAAATCCGGTTGTAATCCTAATTCATCAGCAACTTTAAGTCCATTGTCTGCAACTATTAAAAGAGTATGTAAATTATTCTCTACATACTCTTTTGCAAATTCGTAATTAATTGAACCACCGGAAATAATTAATGCCGTTTTTTTCATATTATTTATTCACCCATGATTTTCTTAAATTCTTTAATATTACTTTCTATATCTCCGTTAAATACTGCAGAACCGGCTACTAAAACATTAGCCCCTGCATCCAATATTTCTTTGGCATTTGAAAGGTTTACTCCACCATCAACTTCTATATCCACATTCAAACCTTTTTCATCTATGATTTTTCTAAGGCTTCTTACTTTTTCTGTGGTGTTTTCTATATAGGCTTGTCCACCAAATCCTGGATTGACACTCATTAAAAGCACCATATCCACATACTCTAGAATATAATCTAGTGCTGACAAACTAGTTGATGGATTAAGAACAACTCCTGCCTTACAACCATTTTCATGTATAGTTTGAATTGTTCTGTTAAGATGTTTGCAAGCCTCATAATGAACAGTTATCATATCTGCCCCTGCCTTGGCAAACTCTTGTATATATCTAACCGGTTCTTCAATCATAAGATGCACATCAAACACTTTATCCGTAAGTGGTCTTATAGCCTGTATTATCGGCATTCCAAAGCTTATGGAAGGAACGAAGATTCCATCCATAACATCTATATGAACATAATCCGCTCCTGCCTTATCTATTAATTTAATATCCTCGCCTAGCTTTGAAAAATCTGCCGAAAGAATTGATGGTGCTAACTTATTCATGATACTGCCTTTCTAAATCAATATTTTCTTTGATTCTTTAACTCATCATAGAGCAAGAGATAATTGACATATCTGCCTTTACTAATAATACCATTGTGAACTGCATCTCTAAGTTTACAGTCTGGTTCACTTACATGATTACATCCCTTAAATCTGCATTTTCCAGTAAAGAAATCAAATTCTCTAAAATAATTCTTTAAATCTTCTTTTTCAAAATCTGTTACATATAATGAGCTAAATCCTGGTGTATCGCAAATATACGTATCTTCAAATGCATTAATAATCTCTGAATGTCTAGTGGTGTTTTTTCCTCTCTTAATCTTTTCACTTAACTCACCAATTTCAGCATTGGCATCTGGAGCAAGCATATTGAGAAGAGAAGACTTTCCAACTCCTGAAGGTCCTGCAAATACCGTTGTTTTTCCTTCAATCAGCCGTTTTACATCTAATACACCCATTTTATTATAAGTTGATGTAAATATTACATGATAGCCGGCTTTAACGTATATATTCTTCATTTCTATTACTTTTTCTTCTTCTACTAAATCAATCTTGTTAAAGCAAATAATGGTATTAATATTATTTCTCTCCATCATAACAAGAAATCTATCTAGTAAATTAAGATTTGGCATAGGATCTGCTATGGCAAATACAACCATAGCCTGATCTATATTTGCCACTGCCGGTCTTACAAGTTCATTATCTCTTTTTAATATTTTTGTTATATTACCCTTTTTTTTGACTTCATCTAGAATGTCTAATTCAACGTTGTCTCCTACTAAAGGCTTAACGTTTTCATTTCTAAACTTTCCCTTCGCCTTGCATTCATAAACTCCATCATGAATTACATGGACATAATAAAAACCTGCAACCCCTTTTATTATCTTTCCCTGCATCTTCACCTCATTTTCTCTGACATCTCAAAGATGCAATTACTAGTTACTCTGTAGTCGTCGAAGTTTCTTCCTCAGCTGTTGTTGTCTCTGGTGGTGTTGTTTCTGGTGGCTTTGTCTCTGCTGGCGTTGTCTCTGCTGGTTTCGTTTCTGCCGGTGTTGTAGGTGCAGCAGTTGTTGGCTCTGGTCCTTTACTTAATACAACTGTTACGGTTGTTCCCGATGAAACCTTTGTTCCATATACAACATCCTGATTAATAACAGTACCACTTGTCATACTACTATACTGAGCCTCGCCTAATGCAAGATTGAGACCTAATTCAGAAAGTGCTGTTCTTGCCTCTGCCTCTGTCAATCCTAATAGATTAGGAACTTCCTTCTTTTCCTCCGGTCCCTTACTTATTACAAGATTAACAGCTGTTCCTGAAGCAACTGTACTCTTGGCTGACACACTCTGACTTATAACCTTACCGGCTGCTACTGTATCACTATACTCCTCTGTTGTTGTTCCAAGATTGAGATTCTTAGACTCTAAGGATGCCTTAGCTGCATCCAATGAAAGCCCTGTTAATGTTGGAACTTCAACCTGAGTAGTATCACTACCTGAACTTACATGTAATGTAATAGTTGCTCCAAATGTTGAAGAACTTCCTTCAGCAGGATCAATACTAATTACTATCTCTGCTTCAACATCTTCACTGGCTTCATATTCTACTTTTACTGTAAAGCCCTGATCTTCCAAGGTCTTTTTAGCTTCATCTCTTGTCTTTCCAACGATTCCTGTTGGTACATTAACTGGTTTAGAACCGCTGCTTACCACAAGAGTAATACTTATATTTTTCTTAACAACTTCTCCTACATCTGGGGAGGTTGAAATAACCTTACCTGCTTCTACTTTATTATCCGTCTGGTATTTGATGGTTGGATCAACACCTAAAGATGATTCATTAAGTTTTTTTGTAGCTTCTGCAATGGTCATTCCTGTTACATCTGGAACCTTTACATGATCTGCATCCAATGTGGTCTCCTGCTCACTCTTACTTCCTGAACCTGAGCATCCATTGCCAAGATATTTAACGCATATAAATGCAACAATGGCAATGATAACCACACCCATTACGATACCACCAATTATAATGGCTTTATCAAGCTTTGGATTATCAACATCCTCTAGCTCTTCTTCCATGTCGTCATCTACATAATCATCGTCATCATCATAGTAATCATCATCTTCAAGATAGGCTTCTGTGTCTTTACCCTTTGATGCGTTATCATCCTGAACTTCAAAACCAGATTCTCTTCTAATGATTGAAACTTCTTCATCAGATATCATTTTTGTACTTGAATTGTCTTCTAAATCTACAATCTGAACAAAGTCTACATCAGGTGTTACAAGAGATTTTTTCAAATCTGCTATAAGAGATGAAACCTTTAGATATCTTCTAGCCGGTTTCTTCATGGTACATTTTTGGATAATTCTTTCAACACTTATAGGTATATCCGGAGCGTATATTCTTGGAGATGGCATTTCATTTTGAACATGCTGAAGGGCTATTGATACTGTGGAATCTCCATCAAAAGGAACCCTTCCTGTTATCATCTCATAAAGAGTAATACCCAATGAATAAACATCACTCTTTTCGTCTATAAAACTTCCCTTTGCCTGTTCTGGAGAAATATAATGAACGGAACCCATAGCATTGGAACTAACTGTATTTGCCGATACTGCTCTGGCAATACCAAAATCCGTCACCTTTACTTTTCCTTCACGGGAAATAATTATATTCTGTGGCTTAATATCTCTATGTATAATATGATTATTATGGGCTGCTTCAATTCCCTGAGCAACCTGTACAAGAATACTGACAGCCTCTCTAACCGGCAGCTGTCCTTTTCTTTCTATATATTTCTTTAATGTAATGCCTTCAATTAGTTCCATTACAATATAATAAACATTATCTTCCTCGCCTACGTCATACACGTTAACAATGTTAGGATGAGATAATCCTGCTGCAGATTGTGCCTCCACTCTGAATTTAGAAACGAAGTTTTTATCTGTGCTGAACTCCTCTTTTAAAACTTTTATAGCAACATATCTATTGAGTTTATGGTCTTTTGCCTTGTAAACATCGGACATTCCACCGGAACCGACCTTATCCGTTATCTCATATCTGTTACTAATAAATGAACCTTTTTTTAACATGCTTTCACCTCTTCATAATCAGGATCTATCAATATAACTGAAATGTTATCTCTTCCACCATTTGCATTTGCTGTTTCAATCAGCATATTACATGCAGCTTCAAGATCTGTTGACTCGTTTATAATCCTTTTTATATCCTCATCATCAATCATATTTGAAAGTCCGTCTGAGCACATGAGAATAATGTCGTCTTTAGAATAATCGACTTCAAAAAAATCCGCGACAACTTCGGAGTCAACACCTACTGCTCTTGTTATGATATTCTTATTCTCATGAGTCCTTGCATTCTTTCTGTCAAGTTCACCTAAGTTAATCATTTCCTCTACTAAAGAATGATCTCTTGTTATCTGTTGAATATCATTGTTAATACAGTATAATCTGCTGTCTCCAACATTAGCTATATATAGTGAATTTCTAATGAAAGTGGCTACTACCAATGTGGTACCCATTCCTTCATAATCAATACTCTCCTTGGATTTATTAATTAATGCAATATTGGATTTCCTAACCGCCTCTTCAATTATAGAAATCGGATTCTCCGATTCCGAGGCTTCTACTACATTTAGAAATCCTTCTACTGTATACCTGGATGCCAAATCACCAGCCTTATGTCCACCCATTCCATCTGCAACAATAAAAAGGTTAGGTAAACTTCCCACCGGCTTCATAGAACAAAATATATAATCTTGATTAGTTTTTCTCATGGCGCCTATATCTGTTTTTGCATAAGCTTTCAAGATAATTACCTTCCTCTCTTATATATTTATCCATTTAGATAGCTTTTTCTAAGCTGTCCACATGCACCCTGAATATCCGAACCCATCTCTCTTCGAACAGTGGCATTTATGCCCTTTTTCTCAAGATGTTTTCTAAAAGCTTCTACCGCTTTTTTATCAGAGCGTTTATAATCTCTTTCTTTTATTGGATTAACGGGAATTAAATTGACGTGGCAATTCATGCCTTTTAAAAGAGAAGCAAGATTATCTGCCTCTTCTATAGTATCATTTACTGATGCAACTAAACTGTATTCAAAAGATACCCGTCTACCTGTTTTTTCAAAATAGTACCTACAAGCATCAAGTATTTCTGCAATGGAATACTTGTTTGCAATAGGCATTAGTTCCCGTCTTATTTTATCATCAGAAGCGTGAAGGGAAATGGCCAGTGTAATACCTAGCTTCATATCCGCTAATTCACGTATTTTTTCTACAAGCCCACACGTTGATATTGTAATATTTCTTTGGCTAATATGCAAGTCATTTTCCGATGACACCTGTTTCACAAAGTCCACTACATTTCTGAAATTGTCCATAGGTTCTCCACTACCCATTAACACAATATTAGAAACTCTTTCCCCGGAAATGTTTTGAATCGTATATACTTCCTTTAACATTTCTGAAGATGTTAAATCTCTTGCTCTTCCATCTATTGTAGAAGCACAGAATCTACATCCCATTCTGCAGCCCACCTGGGTGGAAATGCAAACCGAATTGCCATGCTTATATCTCATAAGGACACTTTCTATAACATTCCCATCCCATAGCTTAAACAAATATTTTTCTGTACCATCTATATTAGATACAAGCCTTTGCACTAATTCCAGATGTTCTATGTAGAAATCCTCTTTTAACATTTCTCTCATATCCTTGGAAATGTTGGTCATGTCATCAAAACTATCTACCAACTTTTCGTGCAACCATAAATACACCTGTTTTGCCCTGAAACCTGGCTGTTTTTTCAAAACGAAATAATCTTTTAAATCTTTTTCACTTAGTTTTAAAATATCTTGTTTATCCTGGGACATACAATTCTCTCTTTTCATGTTTTTTTATATTTTGAAATATAAAATCCATCGTGATATTTATTTAAAAACAACTGAAGATAGCCCTTTTTTAGCATTTCTTCATTTTCACCTTCCTGTATTAAGGTATCACTATACTTTTTTGTTAAATCCATCGGTTTCAGATTACATTCATTAATTATGTAATCTCTTATATCATCATTTTCCTTCTTTGTCATGGTACAGGTACTAAATATAAGCGTTCCATTTGGTTTAAGATATTTAACAGCATTATCCACAATTTTTTTTGAAAGCTCTGATAACGCATCAATATCTTCCTTTTGCAATCTATATTTGATATCCGGTTTCCTTCTGATAACACCTAGACCGGAACATGGTACGTCACATACTATCACATCTGCCGTATTTTCATCCTCCGGATAAAAAACAGAAGCATCTCTTTTTTCCAACTTAACGTTTTTAAATCCTGCTCTAGATATATTTTCTTTAATTAGTTCTAACTTTTCCTGGGAAATATCTCTAGAACTTACCATTCCTTTTCCATTAAGTTTATCTAAAATGTGACAGGTCTTACCTCCCGGTGCTGCACACATATCTATTACATAATCCCCTGGCTTTATGTCCGTAGCCTGAATAGCCAGCATAGAACTTACATCCTGTATTTGAATTAGTCCCTTCTTAAAAGAACTAAGTTCAGTAATGGAATTTATTTCTTTTAACTTTAAGGCGTTGTCTGCATAGAAATTGTCATAGGCATTCACTTTTTCCTTCTTAAGACTATCTTTTACGCTGTTAATATCTGTCTTTGAAACGTTAACCCTTACTGAAACATAACTCTCATTGTCATACAAGGATTCTAATATTTCTATGGTTTTGTCCTTTCCGTAGTCTGATATTAAGGAGCTTATAATCCACTGTGGAACTGAGTACTTTACGGAAATATATTTATCAAATTCTTTATTTTCATCCGGATATTCGATGCAATCCTTAGAGGTTACAATCTTTCTAAGCACAGCATTTACAAACCCTTTAAGTCCCAAAAGCCCTCTTTTTGCTGTTAATTTAACAGCTTCGTTGCAGGCTGCATAGTCTTCAATTCCATCCATGTAAATAATTTGATAAGCTGTCATTCTAAGAATTTCTCTAATAACCGGCTTCATTTTTTTTACTTTAGTTGTAGAGAATTTATTTATTACATAATCCAGGGTTATACACCTTTCTATGGTTCCTTTAAAGATTCTCTCAATTACAGTTCTATCTCTTCTATCGGAATAGTTTTTTAGAATTTCTCCAAGCACTATATGACTTTTTTCGCCCTTATCCAAGGTCTTAATAAGTCCGGATAAAACCGCATTTCTATAATTTGCAGTGTTATTACTCATTTAAAAATTGTACCTTTTTCTACTTTGTATCCCAGCAAAAAGCTGGCTGTATCCATTCTCTTTTTACCTTCTAACTGAAGTTCATTTATAGCAATTGCTCCTTTTGCAGTCTTAACGTAGATGGCTGTTTTAGTTGTCTTTACAACCTCTCCATAGACAGCATCGCTCATACCTTCCACATTGTCTACAACATCACAATCCCATATTTTTAATGTTTTATCATTATATTTACAAAATGCACTTGGCCATGGGGATAGTCCTCTTACCAGTCTTTCTATTTCTTCTGCCTCTTTACTAAAGTCTATTTCTCCCATGGATTTCTTTATCATTCCCACATAAGTGGCTTCATCTTCATTTTGAACTGTAGCCTTTGCATTTCCATTTTCCACATCCACTAATGTCTCCACTAACAGACTCGCACCTACCTGGGCTAGTTTATCAAAAAGGCTTCCTCCGGTTTCTTTCTTTTGTAATTCAATTTCTTTTACAGAAATAATATCTCCGGTATCTAGACCTTCTCCCATTTGCATAATGGTTACTCCACTTTTTTCTTCGCCATTAATTACAGCCCACTGAATAGGAGCTGCTCCTCTGTATTTTGGTAAAAGAGAAGCATGAACATTTATACAACCATATTTACACATTTCCAAAATAGATTTTGGAAGAATCTGTCCAAAGGCTGCCACAATTATAACATCAGCATTTAAACCTCTTAGCTTGTTTACAAATTCTTCCTCCCCAACCTTTTTTGGCTGGTACACATCTATTCCTAATTCTATTGCAGCTTCTTTAACCGGGGTAAATGATACTTTTTTTCCTCTTCCCTTCATTTTGTCCGGCTGAGTAACTACAGCTAATATCTCATGTCCTGCTGAATGTAACGCTTTAAGGGACGGAACTGCAAAATCAGGCGTTCCCATAAATACTATTTTCAACTATTATTCCTCCTCAAAGTCTTCATAATCTTCATAGTCATCATATGTCACGTCTTGAAGTTCACCTTCTACCTTATCAACATATAATTCTCCATCTAAATGGTCGCATTCATGAGATATGCATCTTGCTAAAAGTTCTGTTCCCTCTAGGATGAACTCATTCATTTCCTCATCATATGCCTTTACCTTAACGTAATTAGGTCTTGTAACGATTCCTGCTTTTCCTGGAACACTAAGGCATCCTTCGCTACCTGTCTGGCTTCCATCTGTTTCTAATATAACAGGATTAATAAGGACGTATGGTCCATTTTCATCTCCCACATCAATTACTACTATTCTTTTAAGAATTCCAACCTGGGGAGCCGCAAGTCCTACTCCGTTTGCCTCATACATGGTATCTAACATATCCTCTATTAAGATTTTAATTCTATCATTTACTGTTTTTACTTCCTTACATCTCTTTGTAAGAATATCATCACCAATGGTTCTTATCTGTCTTATTGCCATTTTGTCTACCTCCTAAAACTCTTGCCTGTTAAATATATTTTTCTAATACGAAGATATTGGATCGTTATCAAACTGAATAGACGAATTCTTATATTTATCTGTCATTTCTAAATATTTTTCTATTGCATTTTTTACTCGTATCATTACAGCTTCATCTTTATGTTTCAAATAAATAATATTTCTATATACATCATTTATCTTGGATATTGATGCCTTGGATGGACCAAGAATTCTCAAACCTTCCACGTGGCTATTTTCAATTCTACCAGCAATATCCTTAGTCATGGCATCTGCCTCGTTTTCTTCCTTGGATGTAATTAAAATCGCCATTAGACTGCATACCGGCGGATATCCCATAATACTTCTATATGAAATCTCCTGCTTATAAAATTCATCATAATCCTGATTTACGGCATTTTTTATACTTACCTCTTCCGGATTATACGTTTGGATAATGACATCTCCTGCAATATCCCCTCTTCCTGCTCTTCCTGCTGCCTGGGTAAGGAGCTGAAAAGTTTTTTCATCAGATAAATAATCTGTGTCAAAGAAGGATAAATCTGCAGCTAATATTCCAACTAGACTTACATTGTGAAAATCATGACCTTTTACAATCATCTGAGTTCCTACAAGTATGTCTGCCTTGTGTTCAGAGAATTCTTCAAGAATTTTCTTATATCCATCTTTTTGTCTGGTGGTATCATAGTCCATTCGAAGTATTCTGGCTTCAGGAAACATCTTTTGTACTGCCTCTTCAACTTTTTCTGTTCCCGTGCCAAATCTTCCTATGTACTTCGATCCACATTCAGGACAAATCTTTGGTACATCTATGGAATACCCACAATAATGACATATTAGTTTATCTCTGTTTTTATCTTTATGATAAGTAAGAGTCACATCACAATGAGGACAGCGAATTGCTTTACCACATTTTCTGCACGATACAAAACTTGAATAACCTCGTCTATTTATAAATAACATTATCTGTTGTTTCTTTTCTAGACGATCCTTAATCATCTCCTGCAGTTTATAGCTAAACATTGACCTGTTTCCCTTGGCGAGTTCTTCTTTTAAATCCACCACCTGCACCTTGGCCAACGAAGCACTTCCTGCACGTATGTCTAGCTTGTGTATAATATATTCTCCTTGCATAGCCTTATAAAATGTTTCTATAGAAGGCGTTGCTGAACCTAATATAACATCTGCTCCATATTGACTGGCTCTTTTTTTAGCCACTTCTCTGGCGTGATATTTTGGTATCTTATCACTTTTATATGCTATATCATGTTCTTCATCTATGACTATCAATCCCAGATTCCTAAAAGGAGTAAACAACGCTGATCTTGGTCCAATCATAATCTTTACTTCACCATTTTTAGCTCTCTCGAATTGGTCATATTTTTCTCCATCTGTCATTTTGGAGTTTATAATAGATACGATATTTCCATATCTCTTATAAAATCTGGTAATTGTCTGATAAGTAAGGGCTATTTCCGGAATCAGAACTATTACTTCCTTATCAGACTTAAGAACACTGTCAATGACTTCCATATACACTTCTGTTTTACCACTGCCAGTTATTCCATATATCAAATGGGGTTTATGTATCCCCGATTTCATATCTTTTATTATCTCAGAAACCACTTGTTTCTGTTTTGAATTTAATTCCACCTTGTTGCCATCTTCTTTTAAGTTGGCAACAGGATTTCTGTAAACTTTCTCATGATGTATTTCAATATCTCCAGCCTTTTCCATGCCCTTTATTATACCCATGGAAATGCCAAACATATTTACAACCACTTCTACTTCAATGGTTCCAAAACTCATAAGGTGCCTTATAAGTTCTGCCCTTAGATGGGTGGTTTTTTTTGAGTCATAAGCGACAGCTTTATTAGCCGCCTCTTCATTACTCATTTTTAAACTAATATATTTCTTTTCTTTCCCTTTAATCTTCCTTTTTACCGGTATTACTGTTTTTAGAGATTGATTCATGGTAGCTCCATATTTTTCTCTAATAAACCAGGCTAGCTCTATAAGCTTGGATTCTACTAATACACTGCCTTCTTTTAAACCTGTCAAATCCTTTATCATACTCTCATCTATCTTAGGAGTATCGCTAATTCCAATAACATATCCTGTTATCTGACGATTACCCTTTCCAAAGGGAGCTATCACCTGACTACCAATCAATACCTTATCAGTTAATTCTTCAGGAATTCTATATTGAAAAGGCATATCTAATTTTTCATGGGAAATGTCTACAATTATATCTGCGTATCTCATTTATTTCCTTTAAGATCCTGGATTTCTACTGCATTTACACAGTTCTTCATAAGCATTGCAATAGTCATAGGTCCTACTCCACCTGGAACTGGTGTTATAGCACTTGCATGTGCTGCAACCTCATCATATTTAACATCTCCATAAAGTTTGTTGTTATCATCTCTATGAATTCCTACGTCAATTACAACAGCACCTTCCTTAATATAATCAGCTGTTATAAATTCCTTTTTACCTATTGCAACAATTAGAATATCTGCTCTCTTACATACTTCTTTAAGATTCTTTGTATGGGAATGCGTAACTGTTACCGTAGCATTCTGTCTTAACATAAGCATAGCCATTGGCTTTCCAACAATATTGCTTCTGCCAACGATAACACATTCCTTGCCATCCATTTCCACGCCGGTTCTCTCTAATAACTCGATAATTCCATATGGTGTGCAGGAAATGAATCCCTTCTTTCCAATTGAAAGAGCTCCAACACTCATTGGATGGAAACCATCCACATCCTTTTTAGGATCTATAGCCTCAATAACCTTATCCTCATCTATATGTTTTGGAAGTGGAAGCTGTACAAGAATTCCATTTACATCATCTCTTTCATTAAGTTCCTTTACTAAATCTAACAATTCCTTTTCTGTTGTTGTCTCAGGAAGCTCATATGACAATGACTTAACTCCAATGTATTCACAAGCTCTTTTTTTATTTCTTACATACACACTGGATGCTTTATCTTCTCCTACCTGAATAACGGCAAGACAAATCTCTATTCCCTGCTCCTTGTACTGTGCTACTTTTACTTTTAAATCATCTTTTAATTCCTGGGAAATCTTTTTTCCGTCAATAATTGTTGGCATTTTAAATCCTCCTACACATTTATATTTTCTTTCTTTAACTGCTCTAATATCTCAGCAACTACAACTCTTTCATCAAAAGGATATCTCTTACCTTGTTTTTCCTGATAATCCTCATGTCCCTTTCCTAACAAAAGAACTATATCTCCGTCCTGAGCATGTTCAATACTATATCTTATGGCATCTTTTCTATCAGGAATAACAACGTATTTTCCGCTGGTTTTATTTATTCCTACCTTTATATCTTCAATGATGTCATTGACATCTTCAAATCTGGAATTATCCTCGGTGATAATTGAAAGGTCAGCATATTTTCCTGAGATTTCTCCCATTTCATACCTTCTTAATTTTGACCTGTTACCACCACAGCCAAAGAGACTGACTATTCTGTGAGGATTGTATTCTCTAATAGTCGTAAGAAGACTTTCCATACTCATGGCATTGTGCGCATAGTCTATTAAAAGAGTGAATCTGTCTGATACTTTTACTGCCTCTACTCTTCCTCTTACGAATACATTCATAAGACCTTCTTTTATATTTTGCGCTGTTACATTAAACTGTAATGCTGTTAAAATAGCTGCCATGGCATTATATGCTGAGAATTTTCCCGGGGTATTTATCTCAAAATAATCTTCAATTGTTCCCTTTGTTTTTAAACCTATACCAATAAATCCCGGTCTGGTTATAAAATCCAATTTATCCACCGTAAGATCTGCATCTTTACTGAATCCGAAGGTTTCCTTTGTGCAGGTAATATCCTTCATCATTGCCGGTGCTTCCTTGTCATCTATATTAAATATTCCATGCTTTGTCTGTTTAAACAACAAGCTTTTACAATAAACATATTCTTCATAATCCTTATGTTCGTTTTCACCAATGTGATCCGGAGAAAGATTCGTAAATATAGCATAGTCAAATTCAATTCCCACTGTTCTATTTAACTTAAGGGCTTGAGATGAAACTTCCATTACACAAACATCTATTCCATCCTCTACCATCATATTCATGAATCTTTGAATATCATAGGATTCCGGTGTTGTATTAACAGTTTTTATATATTTGTCACCTATATATACACCTGTAGTACCTATTATTCCTACCTTTTGCCCATGTTGCTCAAGGATTGACTTTATCATAAATGTAGTTGTGGTCTTACCTTTTGTTCCTGTAATGGCAACGGTTTTAAGTTTGCTTGCAGGATGATTAAATATTTGCGCTGATGTATATGCCAATGCAATTCTTGTATCTTTTGTCAAAATAAAACTGGCATCTTCTAATTTATCAAATTCCTCTTCCATATGCTGTACAATAAAGTTTCTACATCCACTTTCATAGGCATTTGAAATAAACTTATGTCCATCTGCCACTGCACCAACAATGGCAATAAATGCGTTGTCCTTATTAGCTTTTCTGGAATCCGACGTTACATCTGCAATTTCTCCATCTACATTTCCCCTGATAACTTCATATTCAAAATCTTTCAAACACTGTGATAACTTCATAAGCATCTCCTTTTATACAAGACTCTGATTCTAGATTTCCATTTCTCCATCAAATACAGAAACCGCTGTTCCGGTCATGAATACTGTACCATCCTTTTCGTAGCAATCCTTTAAAATTCCTCCTCTTATGTGAATATTTATCTCTTCACCATATTCGGCAAGGCCATTTAATACTGCTGCTACCGTTACTGCACAAGTTCCTGTTCCACATGACATTGTTTCCCCGGTTCCTCTTTCATAAACACGCATTTTAAAATTATTTTTATCAATAACCTCTACAAATTCTGTATTTACTTTCTCTGGAAATAGTTCCTGATTTTCAAAATATGGTCCAATTTCATCAAGATTTAAATCATCAATACCGGTTGTAAATATCACCATGTGAGGATTTCCCATAGATACTGCTGTTACGATATGTTCCTGTCCATTAACCATAATTGGCTGTGATACAAAAGAATCACCCTGGGCTAACATTGGAATATCTGCCGGCTTTAAAATTGCCTTTCCCATGTTAACCTTTACACTATCTACCTTTTTATCCTCTCCTAAGAATACTTGTATATCCTTGATTCCTGAGTCGGTTTCTATTTTCATTATCTCTTTATCTGTAAGTTTATGATCATAGGCATATTTTGCAACACATCTGATTCCATTTCCACACATTTTTCCTCTGGAACCATCTGCATTGTACATAATCATTCTTACATCTGCCACTTTAGATGGCGCTATTACAATAAGTCCATCTGAACCTATTGCAAAATGTCTGTCACTGACTTTAATGGCCAGTTCGGACATATTTTCTAATTCATGGGTAAATCCATTAACATAAACATAATCATTACCCGTTCCATGCATCTTTGTAAAATTTAGTTTCATAATCCACCGTCTTTCCAGGATTTCCGCACAAAATCCAATATAAATTTTATAAACTAAATTCCCTCAAATCATGCTTAAAATAATCCACTTATTTTTCCATTGTCGTCAACATCTATTCCAAATGCTGCCGGCTGTTTTGGTAAACCAGGCATGGTCATAATTGCTCCCGTAATTACAACTACAAATCCTGCTCCTGCAGATACATATACTTCTCTGACATTTATTCTAAAATCAGTTGGTCTGCCAAGCTTTGTCTGATCATCTGAAAGTGAATACTGAGTTTTTGCCATACATACCGGAAGATTTGAAAATCCCATCTCTGTGATTTTACTAAGCTGTCTCTTGGCTGCAGGTGAATAATCAACACCGTCTGCTCCGTATATTTCTTTTGCCACAGTTTCGATTTTATCTTCCAGATTCATGTCATCTTCATAAAGTGGTTTATATTTACTTTCTTTATTCTCGAGGGTGTAAAGAACTTTATTTGCAAGCTCTATTCCGCCTTCTCCACCATTTTCCCATACCTTTGCCAGGGCAAATTCACAGCCTCTATCTTCGCAGAATTTCTTTACAAACTCATATTCTGCCTGTGTATCAGTAACAAAAGCATTTAAGGTAACTACTACCGGTACTCCAAATTTCTGTAAATTCTCAATATGTTTTTCAAGGTTTACAATTCCTTTACTTAATGCCTCAAGATTCTCTTCGTTAAGGTCAGCCTTTGCAACTCCTCCGTTGTATTTAAGAGCTCTTACAGTTGCCACTAAAACAATAGCATCCGGTTTAAGTCCTGCTTTTCTACACTTAATATCAAGGAATTTTTCAGCTCCCAAGTCTGCACCAAATCCAGCCTCTGTTACTACTACATCTGCCATTTTAAGGGCAAGTTTTGTAGCTATAACTGAATTACATCCATGAGCAATGTTGGCAAATGGTCCACCATGAACAATTGCTGGTGTATGCTCTAATGTCTGAATAAGGTTTGGCTTAATAGCATCCTTTAAAAGTGCCGCCATAGCTCCAACTGCCTTTAAATCACCTGCTGTTACCGGGTCGCCATCTACGTTGTATGCTACAATTATTTTCGAAAGTCTTTCCTTTAAATCATGCATATCATTTGCCAAACATAGGATTGCCATAATTTCAGATGCAACTGTAATTACAAAATGATCCTCTCTTACGAATCCATTGGCCTTTGGTCCCATTCCAACAACAATATCTCTAAGGGCTCTGTCATTCATATCAAGACATCTTTTCCATACAATCTGTCTTGTATCAATTCTTAACTCATTTCCCTGATGAATATGATTATCTAATAATGCTGCCAGAAGATTATTGGCACTGGTAATTGCATGGAAATCTCCGGTAAAATGAAGATTTAAATCCTCCATTGGTACAACCTGAGCATATCCACCACCTGCTGCTCCTCCTTTTATACCAAAGCATGGTCCTAAAGAAGGCTCTCTTAATGCTATAACCGATTTTTTATTTAACTTTCCTAATGCTTCACCAAGTCCTACTGTAATGGTTGTCTTTCCTTCTCCAGCTGGAGTTGGGTTGATAGCCGTTACTAAAACAAGTTTTCCATCTGGATTATCTTTGATGCTTTCTCTATACTCATCGGATAATTTAGCCTTATATTTACCATATAACTCAAGGTCATCCTCTTTTACACCTATCTTAGCTGCTACCTCTTTAATTGGTAACATAGTTGCTTCCTGTGCAATTTCAATATCTGATTTGTACTTATTCGCCATTTTCTGCGCCTCCGTTTCTCCAAACTTCAAATTGTTCTTTGGACATTAAAACCTTTCTTGGTTTTGTACCTTCGTCTCCTCCGACAATTCCATTTTTTTCCATTTGATCTATAAGTCTTGATGCTCTATTAAAGCCTATTTTAAACATACGTTGAAGCATACTTGTTGAACCCTTTTGCTTTTCAACTACAAATTCAGCTGCTTTTTCAAACAGTGGATCCTGTTCATCTTTAGAAGCTGAATCCGAGCCTGTAGCATCGGCCGCCGTTATTGTGGCATTGCTTACTTCTTCATCGTATTTAACATCAACATTATGTTCTTTTATAAAATTAACTACATCCTGAACTTCTCCATCTGATACAAAAGCTCCCTGCAATCTTACAGGTTTTATATATCCTGATGGATAGAACAGCATATCTCCATTTCCTAATAACTTTTCACCACCGTTACAGTCAATTATGGTTCTTGAATCTGTACCTGATGATACCAATAAGGATACCCTTGATGGGATATTAGCTTTAATAAGTCCGGTAACTACATCTACCGATGGTCTTTGGGTTGCTATAATAAGATGTAATCCTGCCGCTCTGGCCAACTGAGCCAATCTACAGATGGATGTTTCTACTTCCTTGGAAGCTACCATCATAAGATCTGCCAACTCATCAATAATTATGACAATCTGTGGCATATTGGCAACATATTCACCATCCACCGTATTATTCATTTCCTTAAGTTTTTGATTATATCCCTTTATATCCCTTACATTGTATTTGGCAAATTCTTTGTATCTTCGATTCATTTCTCCTACAGCCCAGTTAAGTGCTCCTGCTGCCTTCTTAGGATCTGTAACTACAGGTGTAAGTAAATGTGGAATTCCATTATAAACACCAAATTCTACCACCTTAGGATCCACAATAATCATTCTTACTTCTTCCGGTTTTGTTCTAAAAAGAATACTCATAATTATTGAGTTGGTAAAAACCGATTTACCTGAACCCGTGGTTCCTGCCACCAACATATGTGGCATTTTTGCAATATCTGCAACAACAACCTTACCTGCTATATCCATACCTGCTGCAAAGGCAAGCTTTGATTGATTCTGCTTTAATTCTGAAGATTCCAATAAATCCCTTAAAAATACCGGTTCTCTTTCCTGATTTGGAACTTCTATTCCCACTGCAGCCTTACCTGGTATAGGTGCCTCTATTCTTATATCTGAGGCTGCAAGATTAAGTTTTATATCATCTGCTAAAGCTGTTATTTTACTAACTTTTGTACCTGTCTCCGGCTGAAGTTCGTATCTGGTAACTGATGGTCCTCTGCTTTCATTTATAACACTGGCGTTAACTCCAAAAGCATTAAGCGTTTCCTGAAGCTTTACTGCCGTCTCACTTAATCCCCTACTTCTGGAAACAGCTCTTTTTTGAAGAGGTCCCTTCTTTAAAAGATTTAATGGAGGCATCATATAGCTTCCATCAGCTGCAGCTTTAGAACCAGCGGTTATATTTTTACCTGCTGATTTACCGTTTGCCTTATTTAATTCCAAATCCGGCTTAGTATTTGGAACGGCTTCAATGCTTGTACCGCTATATGCCTTTCTCTTCATGGCTGCTTTAGCTGCCTTACTAACTTGAATTCTTTCCTTAGGCCTAAATTCACCTACATCCTTTACCTCATCTGATATCTTATCTTGCACCATATCCTGTACTTTAGTCTGAATATCATTTTGTGCTTCAACTTGAATCTCATTATCTACATCGGATGTAATAATCTTACTGGTATCAATATCAATATTGTCACTTACATGACCTCTATAAACTTTTCTTTGTATCTCGTGAATATCTTTGTTGATTTTAGCATCTGGAGAGACATTGCTAGATGCCATATCAACTCCTGACATATCCTTAAATCTCTTTCTTCCCTGCCTGTTTCTTTCCCTGTTAGCTATTCTTTCCTGACTATTGTTTTTCATGTATGCATAGTCTTCTTTTGCATAATCATATAAGTCTTTACTGGTATCTGTAAGTTCTCTGATTATAGACTTTCCTGACACAAGAGCAATCATGGTAAGTATAAATGCAATTGTTAATACATAAGCTCCAACAACTCCCAATACACTAGCTACCAAGGCCACCGGAAATCCTCCTAAGAGACCTCCTCCTGCATGATTTTCGCTACAGTCCTTATATATTGATGCCAACTTTAATCCATATTCATTTCCAACATAAATGAGTTGTATAAAGGATAAAAATCCCCAGCACATGAAAAAGATATATATTATTTTTTTAATTATTTCACTACTAGAAATATTAGCTACTATCATACATATCATTACAAATATGAATACCGGCATTACATATGCTGTTATTCCAAACATTCCAAATAAGAATGATGATAATGCTTTTCCTAAACTACCCATTAACGAAAATGTACTTAGCTCAAATATTAGCATTACCACAAATCCAGCTATCAATTTAATGTCATTATATAATTGAAGTTCTTCTTGTGTTTTATGTTTAGCTGTTCTATTTACAGTACTTCTGTTTGAACTTTTTGTTCTGCTGGTACTTTTTCTACTGCTGGTACTTTTAGATTTATTTGTACTTTTAGATTGGCTTGTACTTCGCCTTCTACTTTGTGTTCCTGTTTTTCTTTGAGTACTGGCCACAAGAGCCCCCTCCTGTTCTTATTATACATTTGTTCTAAGTTTATAATAAATTTAGACACTTCTTCTATTTTACTATTAAATAGAATTTTATTCAATTATATAAAGTTTACATATTAAAAGGTCAGAGGTATGTACCCTCTGACCTAATTCACAATCATTATGCTAAATTGGCATTTAATCTCTCTACTGTCTTTATAATCTCATCGTATTTCTTAATTTTTTCTTCTTTATCAGATGACTCATCTATAATTGTGCTAAGTTCATCCTGAATATCACTAAGAAGGTCTACTGAGAAATTAGATTTAAGCCCCTCTATAACATCTTCAAATCTCATAACTTCATGTTCAAGCTTTTTACAAATACCCTCTCTTACATCATAGATTGTATCTGATAATACTTTCTTAAAGTTTGATTTCATAGAATTACTCTTTATCTCTCCTGAGAATTCTGATGTTATTATCTCCTCGAACTGAGTTGTTGGAAATTCAATAACAGGAATCTTTATTCCCTGCAATGTTTTTTCTACAAGTATCTTATAGTATGACGCATCGAAGTTGTCTCCCAAGGAATCTAAGTTCTCAATGATAATAGACAAAAGTTTATGTTTTAACTGAACTATATCTATTGATTTATTAAATGCAGCTTCAATACTGGCTTTACCATCTTCTACGAAGTTTCTAATATTTTCAATAGCATCATATGCGTCAATATATTGATATTTCTCATCATAACTGTATATAACTCTGGCACTTGTTCCCCAGGTCCATGGTTTAAACCATACTGCTGAAGATTCTTTTCGGATTTCAAAATGGGTTGTCACACCCTCTTTTTCCGATACCTGCAAATACTCTCTGTTATATGCTCTAATCTCGCTTATTGCCTGAAGTTTTTGCTGCTCAACTTTTTCTATTAAATCGTTAAATACAACCTCTAAGCTGGCATTAGTTTTATTTATCTGAGTTGTAATTGCTTTTCTTTGCTCTAGTAATTTTTCTTTATCATTATTTTCAAGCTGTTCTTTTCGCTTAATTGCAAGTTTTGCAATTCTATCCAACTTATCATTTAATTCATCCATAGCTACAGGAACGAAGTTTCTGGCTTTCTCTTCTAGAATCTTTTCCTTTTCTTCTACAACAGATTTAAATACTGCATCTACCTCTTTAAAGTTACCAATTTCCTTCATCAGCTCCTTAGTTAACTCTCCTTTAGCTGAAAGGTCATCGTAGACTTTCTTTTCTTTTTTGTTAAATTCACTTACATCTTTATTAGACATATTATTTAACATTGAAGATACAAATATTGGATGCTTAAACTGTTCTATAATATCATTGTTTACATACACATTGGAATTTCTATAATTAATAAATGCCTGCTGAGCATAATTAGTAAGTTTTTCCTTGGTGGTATTAACAGCCTGGGTAAGGTTATCCGCATTCCACAAAGTATCTCTAAGACCATCATCGAATCTCGAACATACTAAAACAACCTTTTTTACACCCTTCTTTGGCAACTGAGAAGCCATAAGGTCTATATCATTTTTATCCAGGAATGATGTTGATTTACTAATAAAGAATACAACGTCGCACAACTCCATAAACTGTTTTGTCTTGTCTACTCTGGAAAGAATAGGATCATAAAGACCTGGAGTATCAACAATTGATAAACCATCTATTTCTTCGTTGTTGACATATACTCTTACGCTTTTTACAAGAGGTGTATATTTACCATCTTCGCCTACATACTCCACCAAAGCCTTTTTTAAATCCTCGTATGTTTCATATCTAAGCTCTTCGTGGCCTTTTATAATATAATCTTCAGGAGCTAGATTTCTCTCCCTTAACATACTTACAATTTCCTTTGCCACTACATATTCATTGGTGTTAATATCTTCCTTGGATTTTAAATTAATGAGTCTCCACTCATCTCTTGTAAAATATTCAATCTCTATTCTATTTTCATCATCATATTCAATCTTTGTTAAAGCTGCTGTTTTAGGGGTTACAGCTGTTGGCAGTACATCTCTTCCATCAAATAACAATGTATTCAGGAATGTAGATTTACCGCCCTTTACTCTACCAATAATACCAATATTAAGCTGTCTGTCTTCCCTAAAGAAATCATTGGTTTTGGCTATGAAGTTTTTCTTAATAGATGCTATATCAAAAAGATCTATCTCATCTTCATACTCTCTTAGATTGTTATAAACGTTATCAACCTTTTCAGTAAATCGGCTGAATTCTATCTCGTCTTCTCGACTTCTCTCGTAAAATTCCACTTATATCAATCCTCCTGTCTGAGATTATCTATTCTGTATTCTTTAATTACTTTAAGATCTTTTTCCAAATCCTCAATATCTCTAGAACGGCTACTTTCTTCGATGCTTATATCGACTTTAATATCTGAAAGGGATTTCTCTAAAATAGCTCTCTGTCTAAGAACATCTCTCTCAATATTTTTATTGATATTCTCAATATATTTTCTAATTTCACCTTCAATACTTACAATTGTCTGCTTTGTAACCTCGTCAATAATCTGTCTTGCAGCTTTATCAACTTCTTTTTGTTTCTTCTTGTTGCTAGACTTGTTATGCATGATATCTGCTACAATTCCTGCCATACCGCCTATAACCGCTCCTATTGGTCCAAGTAGGAAACCAACACCTGCCATAATTACAGGAAGAGCTGTCTTGGTTACTTCCTCTGCAATGTTATCAGAAAGCTCTGCATTCACATTGTTTATAATCATATCATTTTCCGGAAGTTCTATTGTAATCATTTCCGAAATGTGTTCCACATATTTTTTAAGCTTAGGCTCAAATTCTGTATTAATTCCAACTCTTACTGATCTTCTAACCACTGAGTTTATCTTATCAGTAATATCGGAACCATTTTCCAACATGGCACTTACCGTTGGAAGTGTAGCTTCCAAATCACCCTTAATTCTATCTCTAATGGTATTAATACATACCTTGGCCTGCTTACTAAAGTTGCTCTTTTCCTTGTCTATCTCAAATGTTATCTCCGCCATCTTCTTTTCAACTTTTTCCTGTTCCTGCTCAAGTCTTGAAGTAGAAAGATTAGCTTTATCAATTCTTTCTTCAAGATAAACCTCTGTGTATCTTGAAGCATTTCTTAACATCTTTGAATATTTATTTACAAAAATAGTTGATGTCTGACTTTGTATTATTCTTAAGATATCCTTAAGTTCATCCACCTTAACATTTCCATAAGAATCGACGCAGGCTACTCCCACATCATCTCTTTCAACTATCTTACCTACTGCTTTTCTAAGTTCTTCCTTACATTCTTCTAACTCATCCTCATCAAGTCTGTTACATTTTGTAATAACCACATATACCGGCATATTATATGCTTTTAACTCTTTGATAAATTCAGCAATACTCTCTTTTAATACCGGTTCATCTGAAGATACCACTAATAGATATGCAAGACTGTTAGGTAAATACTGATCAATAGCTCTGTTATGAAGTTCAAAACTTGTGTCAAATCCGGGAAGATCCACGATATTTACAGACTTTATCTCTTTTAAGAATTCGTTATCGTACTCAACCTGTACAAGGCTTGTTGTTTGTATTGTAAGACCTTTCAAAGGAAGTTCGTCAATTCTTCTTTCAATCTTACGTCCCTGGTCATACTGATATACTTTGTTATTACCATAATATATCTCTGTTGGAACCGCTGTCTCAGGTGTTATGTCCACACTAAGAAGTGGCTTGTTGATTATTGCATTAATCATCGAACTCTTTCCTGTACTAAAGTTACCTACTACAGGTGTATTAACTCTGTAAGTATCAATACTTTCTAATATTTTTTGAGTGTCTGTAGAATCTATCTGATACTTATCTTGAATGTCTTTTAATTTTTTAAATTTTTCTTTATAAACAGATGCTAAATCCATGTAACTAACCTCCCGGTATATAATGTCTAATCAAATCCAGTAACAATATCCTAATTATTAGGATTTCTATCATATAATTCTGTCAATTCCTTTATCTCATTCCACAACTCATCATTCATCTGGCTTTTTAGAATTCTCCATCTCCAGTTTTCACCTATTGTAGAAGGAATATTTATTCTGGCTTCGCTTCCCAGATTCAAATAATCCTGAATAGGTATAATAGCTGTGTCTGATACTGATGCCAATGCTACTTTTATAAACATCGTACTTGCATTCTTTTTATTTATACCCTGATTGTTCAAATAATTCTTGGCATGCTTCTTGTCATTATACGAAAGAACTTCATACCAACCCTTAATAGTATCATTGTCATGAGTTCCTGTATAAACCACTGTATTTCTATCATAAGTATATGGTAAATAATTGCTTGGTTCCCTGGAATCAAATGCAAACTGTATGAGCTTCATTCCCGGGAATCCGGTATCTTTAACCAACTGAATTACCGTGTCTGTTAAAAATCCCAAATCCTCTGCAATAATCTTAACCTCTCCTAACTCTTCTTTAATCTTGTTAAATAGAGCTATTCCCGGACCTTTTTCCCAATGACCACCTGCTGCTGTCTCATCTCCGTATGGAATAGAGAAATACTCATCAAACCCTCTAAAATGATCTATTCTAACAACGTCATACAGAGTAAAGCTTTGCTTTACTCTTCTTATCCACCACTCAAATTCTGTTTTCTTATGATGCCCCCAATCATATAATGGGTTTCCCCATAACTGACCATCCTCAGAAAATGCATCCGGCGGACATCCTGCCACCGCCACAGGTTCATTTTCTTCGTTAAATTGAAATAATTGTCTATCTCCCCAACAATCAGCACTATCAAAAGATACATAGATAGGAATGTCTCCAATAATTAAAACACCCTTATCATTTGCATATTTTTTTAATTTCATCCACTGACTGTAAAACTCAAACTGGATGAATTTATAAAATTCTATATCGTCCTTTAGTTCTTCACTATATTCTTTAATGGCTTTTTTATTTCGATTCTTTATATCTTCATCCCATTTAACCCATGGTTCTCCATTATAAGAATCCTTTATAGCCATGTATAATGCATATTCATCTAACCAATCTTTATTATCTTTTTTGAATTTCTTATACTTTGAATCATTAGTATCAAAATTCTCAAAAGCTATCCATAATATTCCAAATCTGGAATCATATATTTTTTTATAATCTATATAAACATTATCATTTCCAAAATCACATTCATCACATTCTTCCTTGGTTATTAGCCCCTGACTAATTAACTCTTCAAGATCTATAAAATATGGATTGCCTGCAAATGTGGAAAATGATTGATATGGACTATCGCCATAGCTGGTTGGTCCTAATGGCAACACCTGCCAATATGTCTGTTTTGCTTTAGCTAGTCCATCTATAAATTCATAAGCTTCTTTTGAAAAACATCCTATCCCGTATCTGGATGGAAGACTACTTATTGGCATTAATATTCCGGCTCTTCGCATATGTCCTCCTAAGTTTGTAAATTATTACTAGTATTTAAAGAATAAAATTGCCCAATTTGTACAATTAACACAAAAAAATCTTACCATATATATAGACTTTTTTCAAGGCGAAAACCGTACATCTGGGCAATTACACACTTATTATATTTATTTTTAAGAATATTTTTCAGCCAATTTTTCAAAACTTAAATGTCCGCCAAAAATATCCAAAGCTGAACCAACTGTAAAATCCATGTTATTATTAGAAGCTTGTCTTAGCTTTTCAATATCCTCCATGGTTCTTATTCCACCGGCATAGGTAATAGGGCTTTTATCCCATTTTCCTATGATATTTACTAACTCTGTTTCTACTCCGTTATTTTTACCTTCCACATCCACTGCGTGTATAAGAAATTCATCACAATATTCACTAAGCTTTTGTAAAGTTGAAATGTCCACCTCTTCTTTAGTAAAATTTTGCCACCTGTCAGTGACTATAAAATATTTGCCATCTTTCTTCCTACAACTTAAGTCCAAAACCAGCTTTTCTTTACCGGTCACCTTACATATTTCCTTTAAATTATCATAGTTAAGTATTCCATTTGAAAAGACATATGAGGTTACTATTACATGAGATGCTCCTGCTTCTAAAAATTCTCTGGCATTATCAGGTCTGACGCCTCCACCAAGTTCCATTCCTCCATTAAATGACTTAAGAGCAAGCATTGCTTGCTCTTTTGTGTCATTATAATATTTCGATGTAACAGCATTAAGAAGAATTATATGACCGCCGGTTAATCCATGTTTTTTATATAAATCACCGTAATAGTCTGCATTTTTTTCTGATACAAAATTCTCCTTAGCGCTATCCCCAGCATCTTTAATGGAAGAACCTACAACCTGTTTAACCTTACCATTATGAATATCAATACAAGGTCTAAACTTCATATAGTTCTCCTTTTTAAATCTAATTATTTTTCTTCATCATAAGCTTTTGCTTCTTCAGGAGTTACATCCTTAATTGAGAAGTTGATTCTTCCCATCTTATCTTTTCCTAAGCACTTAGTCTTAACAGTGTCACCAAGTGTGAGATAATCCTCAACGCGATTAACTCTTTCATTAGAAATCTTAGAAATGTGAACCATTCCCTCTTTACCAGGGGCAAATTCTATGAATGCACCAAATTCCTTAATAGCAATTACTGTACCTTCATAAATCTTTCCTTCTTCAAATTCTGATGTAATAAGCTTAATAATTCTAACTGCTTCGTTGATTGCATCTTTATCCAATCCAAATACAGATACATTTCCTTCATCAGTAATATCAATCTTAACACCTGTTCTTTCGATAATGGCATTGATTGTCTTACCTCTCTGACCAACAACATCACCAATTGTTGAAGGATCAATCTTAATCTGAACAATCTTTGGTGCATATTTACTAAGCTCTTTTCTAGGCTCAGCAATAGCTGGCTTCATACATGTATCCATAATGAAAAGTCTTGCCTGACGACATCTTTCAATAGCACCTTCAACTATTTCTCTTGTAAGACCGTGAATCTTAATGTCCATCTGAATAGCTGTGATACCTTCTGTTGTACCTGTTACCTTAAAGTCCATATCTCCAAAGAAATCTTCAAGGCCCTGGATATCTGTAAGAAGTACATAATCATCATCTGTGTCTCCTGTTACAAGACCACATGAAATACCTGCAACCATAGCTTTTAGTGGAACACCTGCTGCCATAAGTGACATACATGATGCACATGTTGAAGCCATTGATGTAGAACCATTTGATTCAAATGTCTCAGATACAGCTCTAATTGCATATGGGAACTCATCTTCAGAAGGAAGTACTGGAATAAGTGCTCTTTCTGCTAATGCTCCATGTCCTATTTCTCTTCTTCCTGGTCCTCTTGAAACCTTTGTTTCACCTACTGAGTATGCAGGGAAGTTGTACTGATGTATATATCTCTTTGAAGTTACATATGGATCAAGTCCATCTACCTTCTGAGCTTCAGAAAGTGGTGCAAGTGTAACTACATCACATATCTGTGTCTGTCCACGTGTAAACATTGCACTTCCGTGAACTCTTGGAATAAGGTCAACCTCTGCAGCAAGTGGTCTGATCTGATCAATTGCTCTTCCATCCGGACGCTTATGATCTTTGAGAATCATCTTTCTTACTGTCTTCTTCTGATACTGATATACAGCATCATCTATAAATCCAAGCCATTCTTCATTGTCAGCAAACTTTTCTTCAAGAGTAGCTTTGATATTTTTAATATTTTCTTCTCTTACCTGTTTTTCGTCTGTAAATACAGCTTTTTCCATTTCTTCTGGTGGAATTATTTCTTTAATTGCCGCAAAAAGCTCTTCAGGAACCACATAACTTTCATATTCGCTCTTAGCCTTTCCAACTTCTGCCACAATCTTATTAAAGAATTCAATAATCTTCTGGTTTTCATCATGAGCCATATATATAGCTTCAATCATTTTTGCTTCAGGAACAACATTTGCACCAGCTTCAATCATGATAACCTTTTTAGCTGTTGAAGCAACTGTAAGTTTAAGATCACTTACTGCCCACTGTTCCTGTGATGGATTGATAATAAACTCTCCATTAATTAAACCTACCTGAGTAGATGCACATGGACCATCAAATGGAATATCTGAAATAGATGTTGCAAGAGATGCACCTAACATAGCTACTAACTCTGGACGGCAAGCTGGATCAACTGCCATAACCATATTGTTAAGTGTTACATCATTTCTGTAATCCTTTGGAAATAATGGTCTCATTGGTCTATCAATTACACGAGATGTAAGAACAGCATTCTCTGATGCCTTACCCTCTCTCTTGTTAAATCCACCTGGAATTTTTCCTACTGAATAAAATTTCTCTTCATATTCAACACTAAGTGGGAAGAAATCAATTCCGTCCCTTGGTTTGTCAGATGCAGTTGCTGTACAAAGAAGAGTTGTCTCTCCGTACTGAAGAAATACTGCACCATTAGCCTGAGCTGCTACTTTACCGATTGTTGCCTTCAATTCTCTTCCAGCAACGTCCATAGTAAACGTCTTCATAAGTTTCTCCTATCTGCGTACTCGCTTAATAATTTATTTTTGTAAATATATGCAAATTTTGATATGCAAAAAATCGAGGCGGTTTATGCCGCCCCGACAATTAAACTGAATTATTTTCTAATTCCAAGTTTTTCAATTAATGCACGGTATCCTTCAAGATCATTTTTCTTAAGATATGCAAGAAGTCCTCTTCTCTTACCAACTAATTTAAGAAGTCCTCTTCTTGAATGATGATCTTTCTTATGTGTTTTTAAATGCTCTGTTAACTCTCTGATTCTCTCTGTTAAGATAGCAATCTGTACCTCAGGTGAACCAGTGTCACCAGGCTGTCTTCCATACTGTTCAATAAGTTCTGCTTTTTTCTCTTTTGTAATCATTATAAATTACCTCCATATTTTTATACTGCCTGTACTTAGTATAAGGTCGGAGCTTCCTTAAACATAGTACAAGTTAAAACAAACATGTTTAGTTTAACATAGTTAGTTTGTTTTGTCTATATTAATTCAATATTCTTGTAGCGCATGCTGGTGTTGTATAGAATGCGTTACTAATGATGATTCCTGTTTTTTCTGTGCTGGCATGGATAATCTGTCCATTACCAATGTATATAGCTACATGTCCAATAGAACTTCCATGGTTGTAGAATAAAAGATCTCCTGGCTGAAGTTCATCAAGGGAAACTCTTGTTCCGTTATTTGACTGAGCTGCTGATGTTCTAGAAAGTGAATATCCAAAATGGGCATATACGCTCATTGTGAATCCTGAACAATCAGTACCATTTGTCAAACTTGTTCCACCCCAAACATATGGGTTACCAAGGAACTGTTCAGCATATGCAACTAACTCTGCAGCTGTAGATGAATATCCATTAGCTTCAGCTTCCTCTGCCTTTAATTCCTGTACTGAAACAGCCTTTGGAAGAGTTTTATAAATGTCTACATATTCTGTTTTAACATATCCTGTAATATCATCTATATTAACCTGTGTCCAATCATCTGCTGTAGCTGCTACTTCAACTTCTTCTCCATTAGCTACATAAGATAATATCTTTGAATCTGTACTCTTTTCTTCTCTTACCATTAATACATCCGCATTTACATATGCTACCATACTAAGGTTCTCCTTAGCAACTTTATTAGCTTCATCTCCTGTAAGAATATATTCTGCTTTTACGTATCCTGTAACGCTTCCTGATTGAATATAATACCAGTCATTCTCTTCTTTTATAACTTCACATCCGGCATTGACAGGTAATTTACCGATGATAGATGCTCCTTCATCTGCTTCTTCTCTAATATTTAAATATGTGTCCACATTGGCAACACCAAGGTTTGTATAAGCTGTTATTACAGACTCATCTTCCTGCTCTTCCTTAGCTGCCTTCTCATATACTTCAACATTTTTCTTAGAATTTTCTAAATTTTCTTCTATAGGAGTTACATCAAGTTCGCTTACTTTAACCATATCCTTGCTACTTGCGTTTACCACAAGGGCTGAATTCGCATTTACTGATGCCGTTCCTTCAGTAGATACTTCTTTTGTATCTGCACTACTCATTACTGTTGTTATGCCGCCTTCTGCTACGGCATTTGTTACATTGTTGTTTCTACTATATGTTGTCTCAACTACCACCAATGTAGCTGATGTTACTAATGTCATTACTGCAATTGATGTGATATGTTTCTTATACTTAAAATATACATCCTTTAATTTGTTTTTCATTATATCCTCCGCAAAACAAATATTACAAAATTATTACAATTATTACGGACTTATTATAACTACCTTTTTTTTACATGTCAATAAATTACAAAAAAATCCTGCAGATTTTTAATTTTTCCAGGTTATTTCTGGAAATTTCAACAATCTGCAGGGAATTTGTTAATTATATTATTTTATTACGAACTTAAATTCCTGTTGTCCAATCCTTATCTTAGAACCATTTATTACCGGAAATTCATCATCCATTTGGGAAATATCTGCTCCATTCATAAATGTACCTGTAGCTGAGCCAAGATCCTTAATAAAGTATTCATCATTTTTCATTGTGATTCTAGCATGTTCTGGAAATACTTCTGTTTCATCAATTACCAAATCTGCATTTTCACTTGATCCTATGACATATCCATTCTTACTAATAGGAATCTCTTGTTCAACTTTTTCTTCAGTTCCTTCTTCGATGTCTGTCTCTATAACTTCTCTTACTAAAAAAGCCTTAACTTCTTCAACGTCAGCAATTTCTTCTGTTTTTTCTTCAGTAGCTGTCTCTGTTACAGTTTCTTCTGCTTTTGCAGTTTCTTTTTCTTCTACTGCTTCTTCTACAGTCTCTTCTACAACTTCTTTTTCTGCTTCTTCAGTCTTTACCTCTTCTTCTGCCTTCCTAGCTTCCTCTTTAGCCTTTGCCTCTTCTTCTGCTTTTCTAGCTTCTTCTTTAGCCTTTGCCTCTTCTTCTGCCTTTCTGGCTTCTTCTTTAGCCTTAGCCTTAGCTTCTGCTTCCTCGTGAACTGCTTTTTCCTTATCTTCTATCTCTTTAAGTTCTGCTTTAACAGCCTCAAGTCTTGCTTTAGCATACTCTACAATTGACTTACCTTCGGCATCCCAATCATCATTTGCATCTTCTTTTGGCTTCTCTCCAAGTAATTCTTCTATTTCCTTTTTAAATCCTTCAAGGCTATAAACTCTAGGATTAAGGCTAGTCATAAGCTTTGACACATAATCATTTTCATCATCAGGGTCAAGGGGAGCAAATAATACCTGCTTAAAGAAATTAACTGTATCAATCGGCTGCACTGCATCCTTTATTGGAAGAACAAGTATATATGCTTTTTTTGTGGTTTTATTTACATATACTTTACTGGTATCAAGAACTATGTATGAAGTATTTATTAAATACTTCTCACACTGCAACAGTGAACCTGCCATATCATTTAAGGCATTTAACATCTGTTTTCTCTTTACGTTATCCCCAAAATATTCATCTAATGTAACAGTGTCTGTTAAATCATAACTTATAGTTGTTACATCATCATTGACACCTATTGGAATTATTCCATCTATTTCATTATAAAGAGCCATACCTAAAGTTGTCTTATCAACCACCTGATTAGGCTGTCTTGTATATTCGCCAACTATATGGCCTTCAATTTCTTTTATATTTAAATCTATCATTTTACCTCCAATCCGAAACTAACACCCAGTTCATCAAACATTCTTTACAATACAATTAGCTATAAGCTCTTGTTTTGACATAGATGCTATGAATTTCTGGTCTGTTCTTTCCTTCACCAAGTTTAGAACTCCGTAGATGTCATATCCCATAAGTTTCTCTGTTACGCTTGTTCTATTGACAAATTTATTATAAAATACTTCAGCCTTACCCACGATACTTGCTCTGTTTGGTATCTCAACCTTTTCGCCTTCTTCAGTATTCAAGGCTGCTGTTCTTGCTTTAGCTACTGCTAACTTTGTGGCGTCATCATATTTACTGATAACCTCTGTAAGTCTAGTCATAGCTGCATTGGATTCTTTCTGTCCAGTTCCTAAAAGATAAGTCTTTGTTGAAAGTTCCATTACAGTAAAGTTAGCTATTGTATAATCACACTCAAGATTAAATACAACACAATCATATTCAGCTGTTTCTCCTATGGCTTTTATAAGATTTCTAACGCCTTCAGCTCCTAATGCCATAACCTCATAGGCTGCATTGTTTGTATTATATATACAATCAAGATTGGTATTAACATCTTTACTAACAGCGGCTTTAACCATATCTCCGCCTGCTTCGCCCTCTGCAGCCTTTCTTAAAAGATCTGCATATTTGGTGTCACTCACACCTGTGGCAAACCATCTATCCATTTTACTATTTTTCGAAAGGTCAATATATAATATTCTGTAATCATCGCTTGTATTAAGCATTGCTGCAAATGTGCTTATAGTAAACGCTCCATCTCCTGGAAGTGCCGACATAAAAGCATATATATCCGGATTACTTCTTCTTTGTCTAATTCTTTCTTCAGCAGCTCTTTTCTCTGCTTCAGCCTTTGCACGTTCTGCTTCGAGTCTTGCTTTTTCTGCTGCCGCTTTTTCTTCTGCTGCTTTTCTTTCAGCCTCAAGTCTCTCTGCTTCAAGTCTTGCAGCTTCCTCTGCTGCCTTTCTCTCTGCTTCAAGTCTTTCTGCCTCTCTTTGTTCTTCTTCGAATTTTTGAATTCTTTCTGCTATGACTTCTTTCTGCTTCGCTACATTGTCTGCTTCTTTTTTAATCTCAAAAATATCTTTATATGAATTACCATATACATATAAAGCTCTAGCGATATCATTTATTGACTGATACCTACCAACCTCTGGTACGTCAAAAATATTATCTGCCGTAATCTCCTTATTAACCTTTGTCTCTACAAGAGAAACAACTGCACATTTATCCTGCAATTGTGTAACATCTAGTTCAGTTCCTTGACTAACCGCCAACAACTGTACATCATTCTGGGAAACCGTATCCGGTATGCTCTCCACACTGCTGCAGGTAAAGACCTCCAGCTTTTCAGGATAATTTTTTTGTAATGTTTCTGCTAATCTGCTTTGATATTCCTGATCCTGGTCAAAAATAGCCACCCTAATCTTCATAAAATCTGTCCATACCTTTCCGTCGTCGCCCCCAATTTAACGACCACTAATTTTATATTTCAACGACAACACTTCCCACGTATTTTGTCGTAAAAAACCATAGTTCTATTTTATAAATTAGCCTGAGATATGTCAAGGCGTATCTGGGATTTCAAAGCTTGAAGATTAGGGAATTTTTTCTCATTACGGATAAATTTTCTAAAGAAAATTTTTACGTCTTTTCCATAAATATTTTTGTCAAAATTTAAGATATGGGTTTCCACTGTAATTTTCCCATCATTAGAGACAGTTGGATTAACTCCAACATTAGTGATACTTTTATGACGAACACCGTCAATTTCGGTAAAAGTCGCGTAAACTCCGGACTTTGGAAGGAATTTATTTTTCTTAGGAATTACATTTATAGTTCTTGTATCGATAGTTCTTCCAATATGTCTTCCTTCTTTCACATAATCCATAATAAAATACTCATAACCTAACATTTCGTTGGCAAGCTGAATATTTCCCTTAGAAAGAAGCTCTTTTATAGCTGAAGAACTTACCTTTGTATCTTCTAACATTACACTTTTAACTACTTCGTGGGTATAACGGTACTCTGTCATGTATTTACCCAGGGTGTCCACATCTCCACGTCTCTTATGACCAAATCTAAAATCCTCTCCAGTAACTATGTATTTTGCATTAATGTCATTAACCAATACATTTTTAATAAAATCCTCCGGCTCTATTCCCATAGTTTTTTCATTTACCGGATAAAAGATTACATTATCCACCCCAAGAGTTTTATATATTTCCACTCTTTCTTCTGGAGTATTTAAAAGCTTAACATTTCTAAAAATAGAAGTATCAAAAGAAAACACAGTAGATTCTGTGTTTTCTTCCTCTGCAATTGCTTTTACTCTATCTATTAGTTTTCTATGTCCTATGTGTAAACCATCGAATTTGCCCAAAGTTACTGCACATGGATTTAAATTAAATTCTGTTATATTTTTATAAATCATTGCTGCCTCCTTTGGGTATTTTCTTTATGGTAAAAACATTTTCTCTGGTACAAATGTTTTTGCGTCCTCTGTTTTATATAATGCTACAAATCTGTCACTATCAATATATACTCTGTAACTGCCAGCTACAAGTATATCTTCATCTATCATTTTTGCATCAATCATATTTCCATTCATTACAAATCTCTTATATTCATCTTTTAAATGAATCTTTTGAAAATCCGATAAAACCTCGTCTGTTGTAATAAATGAATCACAATTCATTAATGCATCTTCTTTAACTAAGTATTCTATCTCAGAAAGTTTAATGGTATTATCCAGCACAAAATTACCGGATTTTGTGCGTAATAATTTCTCCATGGCTCCATAGGTTTTCAATTTATCACCTATATCATTAAATAACGTTCTGATATACGTTCCTTTGGAGCATCCTATAGTCATGGTTACATACGGCATATTCACTTCATCAATATTTATGTAGTGTATAGTAATGTTCCTTGGTTTTCGCTCCACTTCAATCCCCTGTCTTGCCAGATCGTAAAGCTTTTTACCATTTACCTTTAAAGCTGAATACATAGGTGGTATCTGTGATATATTTCCTACAAATCCCTGCACAACTTCTTCAATTTCCTTTTGACTAAAATTGATATCTCCGTCATAGGATTGGATTATTTTGCCTGTCATATCCTGGGTATCTGTTCGTACTCCCAGTTTTAACACACCTTGATATTCCTTTTGCTTATCTGTTATCAAATCACATAATTTTGTCGCATTTCCTATACAAATCGGAAGCACACCCTCCGCTTCCGGGTCGAGTGTGCCTGTATGTCCTATTTTTTTAATTTTCAAGATACCACGAAGCTTAGCTACAACATCGTGAGAAGTGTATCCCGCTTCCTTATAAACGTTTATTACTCCGTTAATATCTGCCATATCATTTTCCTATCTTAATCTAACTGTAATGCCAATCGTTCTGAAATGTTATTAATAACATCATAAACCGTTCCATGCATAGTACATCCGGCAGCTCTTACATGACCGCCACCACCAAAATATGAAGCTATGGCACTAACATCTACTTTATTTTTTGATCTTAAACTGATTTTATATTCTAACTCATTAGTCTGATATAAGAATATTGCAACTTCAACACCCTTTGTTATTCTAAGCTGTTCAACAATACCATCCAAATCCTTGCTGGTTATATTATAGAATTCAAATTCATCTGATTTTACTACAGAAAAAATACACTGTCCTTCGTAAAATAACACACTTTCCATAAGTGCTCTACCCATAATCTGATTCTGCACATAGGTCTTTGTGTAAAATGTATCATCAATAATGTCAGTAAATGGAATTCCTTTTTCCATAAGTTTTCCTGCAGTTGTCATTGTTCTTAAGGATGTACAGGAATATTTAAAAACTCCTGAGTCATGAATAATTCCCAAATATAAATCCGTAGCCACATCCACATTTATCTTGTCCTCATCTAAAAGGAAAAATAAAGTCTCACAGGCTGAGCTGGATTCTGGCTCTATTATATTTGTGTCTGCAAATCCTTTATTACTTACATGATGATCAATACATAATGTCTTATCTGCGTTATTAAAATACTTAACTGCTCCACCAATTCTTTCAAGATCACTGGCATCTAAGGTTATGAAAAGATCATAATGCTTATCTGCACTTGTATCATTTATGATTTCAGAAGCGTACTTTAAATTATCAAATTTATCCGGAATCTCTTCCAGATAAAGATCAATTTCTTTATCTGGAAAATTATTCTTTAAATATGTATATAATCCAAGACACGAACCTACGCAATCACCGTCTGGTCTAATGTGACCAGCCATTCCGATTGCATTTACTCCGTCTAAAAAATCTGTAATCTTACTCATTTTTGTCACTTTCTTCCTTGTTTACCTTTGCTGCATCTTCTTCATTTACTTTATCAATGAAATGAGACATATTTACACCATATTCAATGGATTGATCTATTATAAATCTAATCTCTGGTGTATTTCTAAGATTTACTCTTCTAGCAAGTTCTCTTCTTATATATCCCTCTGCACTATTAAGCCCTTCAAGGGTACTCTTTTGCATTTCCTCATCGCCTAATACACTAACATATGCTTTACAGGTTTTAAGGTCTGGGGCAACCTCGCAAGTAACTACACTTGTCATAGGTGCAATTCTTGGATCTTTTATTTCATCGTGAATAATGATACTTAATTCCTTTTGCACTTCAGAATTAATTCTTATATTCTTTACACTGTTTTTTCTCATAAGCCTTCCTTTCGAGATTTTTTATCTAGGAACCTCAACCATGATGTATGCTTCTACCTGATCTAATTCTGCAATCTCATTAAAGCCATCAAATACAAGACCACATTCGTATCCTGCTTTAACTTCCTTAACGTCATCTTTAAATCTCTTAAGAGAAGCAAGATCTCCTTCGAAGATCTGCTTTCCTTCTCTGGTAATTCTTACCTTACATCCTCTCTGGAATGATCCATCAAGAATATATGAACCTGCAATATTTCCTACACCTGAAGCCTTGAAAATCTGTCTAATCTCAGCATGTCCAATAACCTTTTCTTCAAAGATTGGATCTAACATACCCTTCATAGCAGCTTCTACATCTGCAATCGCCTGGTAAATTACTCTGTAAAGTCTTACATCAACTTTTTCTCTATCAGCTGTTTCTTTTGCTGTATTATCAGGTCTTACATTGAAACCTATGATAATTGCATTAGATGCTGAAGCAAGGATAACGTCTGATTCGTTAATAGCACCAACACCTGAGTGAATAACCTTAACTACAACTTCTTCGTTAGACAATTTAACAAGACTGTTCTTAACTGCTTCAACAGAACCCTGTACATCTGCCTTAACGATAATATCTAATTCTTTTAACTCACCTTCTTTAATCTGATTAAAGAGATCGTCAAGAGACATTCTCTGTTTAGCTCTTGAACCCTCAATGAGTTTTTCTTTCTCGGCTCCGATAAATGTTTCAGCAAAATTTCTTGCTTCCTTTTCAGTAGTTGTGGCAACAATAACCTCACCCGCATTAGGAACACCGTTAAGACCTTGAATCTCTACTGGTGTTGAAGGTGTTGCTTCCTTAACTCTATCATGCTTATCGTTAATCATTGCTCTTACTTTTCCATAGAAGGAACCTGCTGCAACATTATCTCCTACATGTAAAGTTCCCTTTTGCACTAATACAGTAGCTACAGGACCTCTACCTTTATCAAGTCTGGCCTCAATAACAAGTCCTCTTGCATTTCTATCTGGGTTAGCTTTTAATTCCATTACATCTGCCACAAGAAGAATATTCTCAAGAAGTTCATCGATACCCTGTTTTGTATGTGCAGAAACTGGTACGAAAATAGTACTTCCGCCCCAATCCTCAGCTAAGAGTTCATACTCTGCAAGTTCCTGTTTAACCTTATCAACATTTGCACTAGGCTTATCAATCTTGTTTACAGCAACGATAATTTCTACGCCTGCTGCCTTAGCATGGTTAATAGCTTCAATAGTCTGAGGCATAACGCCGTCATCTGCTGCAACTACTAAGATTGCAATATCTGTAGACTGAGCACCTCTCATACGCATAGCTGTAAATGCTTCGTGTCCCGGAGTATCAAGGAATGTAATCTGCTGATCCTCAATATTTACTGTATAAGCACCAATGTGCTGTGTAATACCACCAGCTTCTCTGTCTGTTACATGAGACTGTCTTATAGCATCAAGAAGAGATGTTTTACCATGATCCACATGACCCATTACGCATACAACAGGAGGTCTCTTCTTAAGTTTAGCATCATCTTCTTCTTCCTCTTTAAGGAGTTCTTCTATAACATCAACTTTTTCTTCTAACTCAGCAATTACATTATATTCAAGAGCAATATTCTGAGCCATTTCAAAATCAATATCCTGATTAATAGTAACTACCTGTCCTTGAAGGAATAACTTCTTAACAAGGGCTGATGGCTGAACTTTTAATTTGTCAGCAAGTTCCGTAATTGTAAGTGTTTCTGGAAGAGTAATCTCTTTGATTTCCTCTACTTCCTGTTTCTTTTCTGGTTTTACAAGAGCAGGCTTTTTAGCATTTTTATTTTTGCCAAATTTAGCTCCCTTTAACTCATCATAATTATCCATTCTATCTCTGTCTTTTTTACGGTTTTCTTTAGCCATACGGTTTTCACGTCTGTCATTTTTACTTACAACTGATTCGTTAAGTACTGAAGATGCATTATCTCTATCTCTAGAGCCTCTATCATTTCTTCTAGAATCATTTCTATTGTCTCTGTTATATCCAGAATTCTTATTGTCGTTATTTCTATTATCTCTGCCTTCTTTGTTAAAGCCTCCACGATTATCATTGTTTCTGCCATCTCTGTTGAATCCACCACGATTATCATTGTTTCTGTTATCTCTGTTGAATCCACCGGATTTATCGTTATTTCTGTTATCTCTGTTAAATCCGCCACGGTTATCGTTATTTCTATTATCTCTATTAAATCCGCCACGGTTATCGCTATTTCTGTTATCTCTGTTAAATCCGCCGCGGTTGCCGTTATTTCTGTTATCTCTACCGTCTCTGTTAAATCCACCGCGATTGTTATCTCTATTATCTCTATTATCTCTGTTCTGACCGCCTCTGTTTCTGTTATCACGGTTGCGGTTATCTCTACTATCTTTTGAACCACTATTCTGTGGATTGTATACCTGTGTTATATGAGATTTCTTCTTTTCAAAAGACTGCTCTCTGTTACCACCTTTATTTTGATTAGCTGATTTTTCAGTATTTTTATCCTTTTTAGGTTCCTCTACAGTATTCTGCTTTGGTGCATCATTTTTTACAACTTCTTTTTTAGGTTCATTCTTGCTGATTGCCTTTTTAATTACGTCAATTGCATCTTCGCTGACATTGCTCATGTGGCTTTTAACCTCAAAACCATGCTCATTAAGAATCTGCTTGACTACTTTATTATCCATACCTAGCTGTTTAGCTAGTTCATATACTCTGATATTTCCCATACTATTCCTCCTTCAGTTTAGTAATACTCTTAGAAAATCCTTCATCTTCAACAGAAATGGAGGCTCTATGCATCTTACCGATGGCTCTTCCCAAGGTCTCCTTGTTACCATAAAACATGATTGGTACTTTATAATAATTGCACATATCTGTGAAATTCTTTTTTGTATTGTCTGATGAATCTTCTGCCACCACTACCAAATACGATCTATTACTTTTAACACTTTTCTCAACAGAAAATTCACCACTTTTTACTTTGCCTGCTTTTGTAGCTAAGCCTAGCATTGATAAAACCCTGTCCACGGACATTTGATTCCTCCTACCTGTTTATCTTTAGAACTGTTCCTTTAAAGAATTGTATATTTCTTTATCAATTGTCATTTTAAATGACCTTTCCAGTCCATGATTACGGATACTTTTTTCAAGGCATTCAGGATTATTGCAAATGTATGCACCTCGTCCATTCTGCTTTCCTGTAGTATCTATTACAAACTCATTTTCAGGAGTTTTAACTATCCTGATAAGTTCCTTCTTTGGCTTGGATTCACCACAGCCTACGCATCTGCGCATAGGTATCTTTTTCTCTGCCAAATCTTTTCACCTGCTTTACTGCTCATCATCAAAAACATCATCAGATGCTTCTGTCTCGACTTCATCCGTGCTTTCTGAGATTTCAAGGATGTCTTCTTCATTTACATCCTGACCTTCTTTTTCAGCTTTTTCTAATTCATTTTGCTGACTCTCACTCTTGATATCAATTTTGAAACCTGTAAGTTTAGCTGCAAGTCTTGCATTTATACCTGATTTACCAATTGCAAGAGACAACTGATAATCAGGAACAACAACTCTTGCCACCTTTGCTTCATCATCAGCAATAATAGAAACAACCTTTGCCGGACTTAACGCATTCTCTACATATAAAGCTGCATTTTCATTCCAAGGAACTATATCAATTTTTTCACCTTTAAGTTCGTTAACAATAGCATTTACTCTGGCACCGTTAACACCTACACAAGCTCCAACCGGATCTACATGTGGGTCATTGGATTTTACTGTAATTTTACTTCTAACACCGGCTTCTCTGGCTACGTTAACAACTTCTACTACTCCGTCTTTTACTTCAGCAACTTCAGACTCAAACAACTTCTTAACTAACTCAGGACGTGATCTTGATACAACGATGTTTGGTCCACGATTTGTATCATCTACTTTTGTAACATAAAGTTTAATTCTAGCTGTTGGTGTAAATACCTCTGTCTTAACCTGCTCAGATTTTGGAAGAATAGCATCTACTTTTCCAAGGTTAATATTAATGTTCTTGTCACCGATTCTCTGAACGATACCTGTAACAACTTCACCCTTCTTTGCCTGGTACTCATTAAATACTACTTTTCTTTCTTCTTCTCTAATCTTTTGAACAATAACGCCCTTTGCATTCTGTGTTGCAATTCTACCAAATTTGCTTTGATCTACCTTTACATCAACTGTCTCGCCAATCTGAACATCCGGATTGATTTCTTTAGCTGCATCAAGGGCTATCTGTGTAGTTGGATCTTCAATATCTTCTTCAATCTCAACTACTTCTTTTTTGGCAACTATAGAAAAGTCACCTGTTTCTCTGTCAACTGTTGCAATCACATTATCAGCTTTTCCGTAGTTGTTCTTGTAAGCCTGAACTAAAGAATTCTCAATTGCCTCAAAAATAACTTCTTTGTTAATTTCCTTGTCTTTTTCAAGAGCATCTAATGCCTTAATTAATTCGCTATTCATTTGTACATCTCCTTCTTAATTAAAAATCTATAGCTAAACGGATTATCGCAATGTTCTTTTTTTCAAATGTAATATCATTACCGTTTTCTTCAATTGTTACTGTTTCATCATCATAACTCTTAAGGATTCCCTGAAATTCCTTAACTTTATCCATAGCTTTATAAAGTTTAATTTCTATTTCTTCGCCAAGAGCTCTTTGATAATCTTTTTCTTTCTTAAGAGGTCTTCCTAAGCCTGGAGAACTAACTTCAAGTATATATGCTTCTTCAATATAATCCTCTTCATCAAGCTTATCACTTAACGCCCTGCTTATAAGTTCGCAATCGTCAATATTGATTCCACCTGGTTTATCAATATAAACTCTTAAATAGTAATTACCCCCTTCTTTCACAAACTCTGTGTCCACCAATTCAAAATTATTCTCCTGAATAAATGGTGTAACAAGGGCTTCTGTCCTGGTTACATAATCTTCTTTTTTTGACATACAACCTCCTGATTAAGCATATAGCTATTGTTTTATCAAATAAAAAGAGTGAACATTAATGTCCACTCTTTTCAGCAAATATTAAAGCAGCTCGTAGGAGAATCGAACTCCTGACTCCGCCGTGAGAGGGCGGCGTCTTAACCACTTGACCAACGAGCCATAATTAGTACTTACATAGTCTACATTAGAACATAGATTTTTGCAAGTACTTTTTTGTTTTTTTTAAAAAACAGATTCCTTGATTATCATAGGTTTGCAAAATCAAAAATAGATATCTGATTTGACTCCGGTATATCCCCTAGCATTCCATAGCTATCCATAATATCACACACTGTCTTGGATACTTTGGCTCTGTTTCTAAAATCTTCCTTAGACAAGAAAGCTCCGTCAATAGCTGCGTCCACAACTCCTTCAGCCGCCTTATCTCCCATACCACCAATAGCACTAAGTGCCGGCATAAGTCTTTTATTATCTACGATTTGGAATTTCTTTGCTGCCACCTTATAAATATCCACCGGTGCAAATTCAAATCCTCTTGCATACATTTCCTGAGTTATTTTTAAATCTTTTAGTATATCTTCTTCGGTTTTACTTATAGTTCCGTTTTCCTTTTTTCTTTTAAATTCCCCTAAGTAAAAATCTAACTTTGCCTTTCCCTGACACATGTATTCATAGTCAAACCCTTTAGCTCTGATACTAAAATATGCGGCATAATAAGCTAATGGATAAAATACTTTAAAGTATGCAATTCTATAAGCCATCATAACGTAAGCTGCAGCATGGGCTTTTGGAAACATATACTTAATCTTTAAGCAGGACTCTATATACCAGTCCGGAACATCATGAGCCTTCATTTCCTCTATCCAGTTTGGTTTTAGTCCCTTACCTTTTCTTACAGATTCCATTATGGTAAATGATTCCTCTGAATCCAATCCCTTACTTATAAGGTATATCATAATATCATCACGGGTACATATAGCTGTAGAAATAGTACAGTCTCCTCTTTTAATATAGTACTGCGCATTATTAAGCCACACATCTGTACCATGGGATAGTCCTGATATTCGGATTAAATCCGAAAAGGTCTGTGGTCTTGTGTCCATAAGCATCTGAATAACAAAGTCCGTACCAAACTCCGGAATTCCCAATGATCCTAACTGACATCCCCCAATATCTTCCGGTGTTATGCCTAATGCATCTGTGCTGGCAAATAATGACATAACCTCTTTATTATCAAGAGGAATCTCTTTGGCATCTACCCCTGTTAAATCCTCTAACATTCTAATCATTGTTGGATCGTCGTGTCCGAGAATATCAAGTTTTAAAAGATTGTGATCAATAGAGTGATAATCAAAGTGGGTAGTAATTGTCTTTGTGTTAACATCATTTGCAGGTCTTTGTATTGGAGTAAATTGATTAATATCATATCCTCTAGGCAATACAATAATTCCTCCCGGATGCTGTCCGGTAGTTCTTCTGATTCCCGTACAACCCTGAGCAATTCTGGTTATTTCACATCTTCTCTTTGTTATTTCCCTACTTTCGTAATATTTTCTAACAAATCCTTCTGCAATTTTATCGGCAACTGTTCCAATAGTTCCTGCTCTAAAGGTCTGTCCGGCACCAAAAATAACTTCTGTATAACTATGTGCTTTACTTTGATAATCTCCAGAGAAATTAAGATCGATATCCGGCTCTTTATTTCCCTTGAATCCTAAGAAGGTTTCAAATGGAATATCAAATCCCGCTTTAATTAAATCTTCTCCACAATTAGGACATTTTCTATCCGGCATATCACATCCGGAGCCACCACCATATTTTTTAACTTCTTCAGAGTCAAAATCATTAAAATGACATTTTGGACAATAATAATGTGGTGGTAACGGATTAACCTCTGTAATTCCTGCCATGGTTGCCACAAAGGATGATCCTACGGAACCTCTTGATCCAACTAAATATCCATCCTCATTAGATTTCCACACCAGTTTCTGGGCAATTATATACATAACCGCAAAACCATTGGAAATAATGGAATTCAATTCTCTTTCCAATCTTTCCGTAACAATTTCCGGTAGGTTTTCTCCATACATCCCATGGGCTGTGTTATAGCATATATCTCTAAGTATCTTATCTGAATTCTCAATTACCGGAGGACATTTATCCGGGCACACCGGGAACATATTCTCCACCATATCTGCTATCTTATTGGTATTGGTAACAACCACCTCATAGGCCTTGTCACTGCCAAGGTATTTGAACTCCTCCAACATTTCATTAGTGGTTCTAAAATACAGTGGCTGGTCTGTTACACCTCTGTAGCTCTTATTACTGTCTAAAATTATTTTTCTATAAATAATATCCTGTGGATCTAAAAAGTGCACATCCCCTGTAGCCACTACAAGTTTGTCAAAATTCTCTCCCAGCTTAACAATTTTTTTATTAATATCAATAATGTCCTGTTGCGATTTAATGGCATATTTATCACTTTCTATCATAAATTCATTATTAGCCACTGGCTGTATCTCAAGAAAATCATAAAATTCCACTAATCTGGCAACAACCTTTTCACTTTTAGCTCCACTAAGTGCTTCGTAAAGTTCACCATTGCAACAACCTGATCCAATTATTAATCCTTCTTTATGTGCAAGATACATACTTTTGGAAATTCTTGGAACTCTGTTAAAGTACTTAATATGGGACTCTGAGATTAATCTGTATAAATTTACCCTTCCAGTTTCATTCAAGGCAATAATGGTTGCATGATGTGTAGGCATCTTTTTTATCCTATCATCTGATGAATTGTCCATCATGGAATTCAGTTCATCAAGATTGGTAATCCCCGCATTCTTCAACCTGTCTATTAACTTAACAAATATCTCTGCTGTACAGCCTGCGTCATCTACAGCTCTATGGTGACTTTCCAGAGAAACATTTAATTCCTTTGCTACCGTATCCAATTTATATCTGTTTAGATGTGGCAACATAATTCTGGCCATACTAACAGTATCTACAATAGTATATTCATTATATATTCCCAGTTTTTCACTTTTATTTATAATAAATGACATATCGAAATCAGCATTGTGAGCCACCATTATACAATCCTTGCAAAACTCTAAAAACTGTGGAAGAATTACATCTATAGTCGGATATGACTCTACCATTTTATCGTTAATATGAGTCAATTCTTCAATCTTTGTAGGAATAGGCTCCTTAGGATTAACAAAGGTAGAATACTTATCTACAATTTTTCCATTAGATACTTTAACAGCACCAATTTCTATAATATTATTGATTTCAGCACTGAATCCCGTTGTTTCTATATCAAATACCACATAGTCACTATCTAAAGATTGTCCCTTTGAATCCATAACTATGTTTTTCAAATCATCTACTAAGTATGCCTCAACTCCATAAAGCATCTTAAAATCAAACATCTCTTTAAAACTATACTTACCCTCTAGTTTTTGCAAAGCATGCCATGCTTCGGTGAATCCCTGAACAACACCGTGGTCTGTTATAGCAAGACTGGTATGTCCCCAATCCTTAGCTCTCTTTATGAGATCCTTAATATCTGCCACACCATCCATATCACTAAGCTTTGTATGACAATGTAGCTCTACCCTTTTAACAGGAGCTGTATCCATTCTTTTTACCGAAAAATCCGTGGTGGACATAATACCCCTTGGAGATACCATGGTTACATCGTGATCAAAGTTATCCAACATAACATTTCCATGAACTTTAATATACATACCCTTTTTAATATTGCCTCTAACCTCATCTATATTCTCATCCGGAACAAAAAGTTTAATGGAAATAGAATCCGTAAAATCAGTAATATTAATAATATATATACTTCTTTCCCCTCTAATAGGCTGTTCTGTAATATTAAAAATCTGTCCCCTTACAGTTATTCTAGACATTTCACCATCTACATCTTTAAGTTCAATAATGTTATCACTTTCAAAACCGTCTCCATAGAGAATTCCCTTTTCCTTATCTCCACTGAATCTGGCTTTGTTTCTGGCATATCTAACTCCAGACTTGAAGGATTTTGTGGCATCAAAAGAAGGCCTGTTTGTAGAAACAGGCACATCCTCTTTCTTCTTTTCCTTAGCAGGAATATTTTCTGACTTAGATAGCTCTTCCTCTTTTGCCATTTCCTCTTTTTTCTTGTATCTTAAAGCATTGTCATAAATATTTTTTGTTTCCTGCTCCATGACTGCATCCCTAAGTTTTCTATAATCATTTTTAGTTTCTTCGTAATCCATTACAATACTTGTAGGAATGCCACATCTTTCATTAAATATTTTATCTAATATTCTTGTTAAATCCTTGGCGTATTCACCAATTATATTAGAAGGTGCTACTTTAATATGCATAGTATTATCTTCGAAAACAATCTTAGATTTTCGAAGTATAGTATACTCAATTTTATTGTAGTTATTTATTTCTTTATAGATGCTTTCTTTATAGAGTTTAAATAAATTCTCGGAATTATACTGTTTAGATAAAGAGAACTGCTCTATTATCTTTACTTTTATTCCACTACCAATATGTCTTGATATTAAATTCTCCATATCAAAAACATCTTGTTTTTCAATAAGTCTGTTACTTTCTATATAAACCACAATGGTATTTTTTTTTGAATGGTTTACTATTCTTGTAACATACACATCATCAAAGGTTTTCTTTAAATTATCCTTTAATTCTAAACCTACAAAAACCTCACTAAAATACTTAGGTTCCACTTATATCCTCTCCTGTCATTTTAGCAAGCTCCTTTTCAAATTCGCTAAGAAGCTCTTCTTCTTTAACAGTTTTTATAACCTGACCTTTTTTAATAATAAGACCTGCACCTTTACCGCCGGCAATTCCCAAATCCGCTTCTTTAGCTTCACCCGGTCCGTTAACCACACATCCCATTACCGCTACTTTAAGGTCAGCGTCTTTATATTTTGCTACTATATTTTCTACTTTATTTGCAAGTCCTATAAGATCAATCTGAGTTCTACCACAGGTCGGACATGACACAAGTTTTATTCCACCTTTTCTAAGACCCAGGGTCTTCAATATAAGATCTGCAGTTTTTACTTCCTCTAATGGGTCTCCTGTTAATGATACCCTGATGGTATCACCTATACCCTGATTCAAAATAATTCCAAGTCCTATAGAAGACTTGATATTACCAGCTCTTAAAGTTCCTGCTTCTGTTATTCCCACATGTAAAGGAAGATTTGTTTTATCAGCTATTAATTCATGTGCCTTGACACACATCATGACATCTGATGACTTAATACTTAAAACCAGGTTATCATAGCCCATATCCTGGATGATTGCTGCATTTCTAAGGGCACTTTCCACTATACCTTCAGGAGTAACATGACCATATTTTTCCAATATATCCTTTTCTAAAGAACCTGAATTAACACCAACTCTTATAGGGATATTCTTTTCCTTAGCAACATCAACTACAGCCTTTACCTTCTCTATGGAACCTATATTTCCCGGATTAATTCTAATTTTGTCAGCTCCATTTTCCATAGCTGCAATAGCAAGCTTGTAATCAAAGTGGATATCAGCCACTATAGGAATTGCTATCTGAGCTTTAATATCCTTAAATGCCTTAGCTGCTTCCATGGTAGGTACTGCGCTTCTAATAATATCGCAACCTGCAACAGTAAGTTCCTTAATCTGATTCACTGTAGCCTCTACATCTTCAGTTTTTGTATTTGTCATTGACTGAATAGCTATAGGATTATCTCCTCCTATAACAACATTTCCTATCCTAACTTCCTTACTCTTTCTTCTTTCCATAATATCCCTCACCTAAAGAACTTTGTAATATCATTAATCATTATAAGTATCATCAAAGCAAATAATATAAAAACTCCTGCCAATGTAAAATACGCTTCAACTTTCTTAGACACCGGTTTTCTCCTTATTGCCTCAATAATTAAGAACACCAATCTTCCTCCATCCAATGCCGGGAATGGGAAAAGATTTACTACACCTAAGTTAACGCTGAAAATAATAAGAAGATATACAATCTGCAGGAATACATAATAAGGACCGTAAGGTTTGGTTTCTTCATATGAATCTCCTACAATTTTAACAATACCCACAACTCCTGAAACATCATCTTTATTAAGCTTACCGGTAAATAACATTCCAAAGGATTTTACTGTTACTTCAATATTATATCTTAATTGGGTAAAACTATATCTAAGTACCTGTAAAGCATTTCCCTTTTCCTGGGCACCTACGGATAGTCCTATATAATATCCGGCATTTTGAGGTGTAACGTTAAATACTTTTTCTTCTCCATCTCTAAGAACAGTTATCTCTACTTCATCCTTTGTAAATGGATTCTCTGTGGTGTACTCAGATAATTCTTCTCCACTTTCAATCTTATTACCGTTAATTGCTGCTACAACGTCCCCTGATTTTAATCCTGCCAAATCAGCTGCTGATTTTTTTGAAACCTGTATCTCTGCTTCTTTTTTATTAGCTGTATACGAGATACCTACAGCATACCAAATAGCCGGATTTATCTGTGTCTTATATTCTTTTCCGTCTCTTTCATATGTAACCGATATTGGATCACCAGTAATTGGCTCAAAAGTAGTATACATGTAAAAATCATCACCTATGGTGAGTTTGTGACCGTTGTATTCTTTGATTTCATCTCCAACTTCTAGTCCTGCTTGGGCTGCCGCACCTTTTTTAGCAATTCCGGTAATCTCTGTATTTGTAAAACCTTCCAGTCCGATAAGAACGACTGCTAAAACCCAAGCAAGGATGAAGTTAAAAATTGGTCCTGCAGCAATCACTGCTATTCTGGCCCAAACTGATTTGTTATTAAAGGAATCTTCCCTTTCGTCTTTGATTCCTTCAATACTCTCTTCTTCTTCCTCATCATCCTTTTGGTATTCCGCTTCAAACATATCGTTACCAACCATGACACAGGAACCACCAAACATAATGAGTTTTAGTGAATATCTGGTTCCTCCTTTTACAAAGCTAAACAATCTAGGTCCCATTCCAATAGAGAATTCTGTTACCCCTATTCCATTTTTCTTTGCAATTAAGAAATGTCCCATTTCATGAAATATAACTAATACGCTGAAAACAAATATTGCTAATATAATTACCATTACATAACCTTTCTACTGTGTTATTTCAAAAGCTCATCAATATTTAAATAAGTTTTTTGCTCAACCTCAAGTATCTCTTCCAAATTCGGATTATCTATAATTTGATGTTTTTTCATACATTCTTCGATAATATCCGGAATATCCAAATATTTTATTTTTCCCTGTAAAAATAAAGCAACAGCTCTTTCGTTTGCTGCATTGTAAACCGTCGGCATACTTCCTGCCTTTCTTCCTGCTTCATATGCAAGTCTGAATCCTTTAAAAGTCTCTAAATCCGGTTCATAAAAATCCAAATGACTTAATTTATAAAAATCTAACCTATCCCCCTCTAAAAACACCCTATCAGGATAGTACAACGCATATTGAATAGGAATCTTCATATCCGGAGTTCCAAGTTGAGCAATAACTGCCCCGTCCTTATATTCCACCATTGAATGAATTACAGACTGTGGCTGTATAACCACTTGAATATGGTCATAATCCACATCAAATAACCATTTAGCTTCCATTACTTCAAGTCCTTTATTTACCATGGTGGATGAATCTATGGTGATTTTCTTACCCATAGACCAATTTGGATGGTTAAGAGCCTGTTCCAAAGTAACATTTTTAAGCTGTTTTTTTGTATAACCTCTGAAAGGACCTCCGGAAGCAGTAAGAATGACCTTTTCTAACTGTTCATTTTTATTTCCTCGAAGTGATTGAAAAATTGCGCTATGTTCACTATCCACCGGAAGAATCTTAACATTATAATCCTTAGCAAGTTTCATAATGATGTGTCCTGCTGTAACAAGGGTTTCTTTATTAGCAAGGGCAATATCCTTACCTGCCTTAATAGCCTCAATAGTAGGACGTATTCCAATCATTCCCACAACAGCTGTAACAACTATTTCTGTATCATTCCATGTTGCTGTTTCAATAAGACCTTCCATTTTAGTAACCACTTTAATGTCTAAGTCTTTTACGTTCTCCTTAAGAACTTTGGCTTTATTTTCATCATAAACACAAACAATCTCAGGCTTAAATTCTCTTATCTGCTTTTCCAATAACTCAATGTTGCCATAAGCAGCAAGAGCCGATACGTTAATATCTTTGTTATTTCTAACAATTTCAAGAGTCTGTGTACCAATAGAACCTGTTGATCCAAGTATTGAAATATTTTTCATCTTTATACCTTCAATCTTTTATTAATTATTTACTTAAGAATATAGAAAGATAGAAAATAATAGGTGCCGTTACAATCATGCTATCAAATCTATCAAGAATGCCACCGTGTCCTGGTATCAATCTACTATAATCCTTAATCTCATGATCTCTCTTTATACCTGAGGCCATCAAATCACCTATCTGAGAAACCAAACCGCCAACTCCACATACTATAGCGTACATAGTCTGGGCATTAGGTCTTAAGCTGTCTTTAAAAATAGTTGCATAGATAAATCCCAATAAAGCAGCACCAAGAACTCCTCCAATACCACCTTCTATTGATTTCTTAGGACTTAAAACAGGTGCCATCTTATGCTTACCAAACATAACACCAACTAAATATGCGCAGGTATCACATCCCCAGGAACTAAGGAAAATAAGCCATACAAGATATGTTCCTTCTTTTATTTCTCTAACCTGATAAATATACGAAAGCATAACTACCACATAAAAGAATCCAAAGAAACAAACCATTATGTCATCTGCCTTATATTTTGGAAATGTCAAAACATACGAAGCCATAAGACATATAATAAAAATAATGGCAAAGAATATTAAATATTCTCCTATGAAGTTTTTTGATTCCATGCCCATATGACCTCTAAGGTCTTTTTTTATAATGTTTCCATCTAATAATTTAAGTAAAATATAATATCCCACTGTAGCTATATATCCGATTATTCCTGGGACAGATTTCTCCAACTTATAAACTCTAATTAATTCAAAATAACCAATAACGGAAATAATTCCTGTAGTTATAAGTAGTACATCTCCACCTAACATAATAGTTACAATAGCAATAGCTACCAGGATAATTCCACTTATTAATCTCTCTACAAATGATTTGGTTAATAATTTTTTAATAGCTGACATTTTATTAAACTCCTCCAAATCTTCTTTCTCTGCTGTTATATTTCTCAATAGCCTTTTCTAATTCTTTTTTGTTAAAATCTGGCCATAACACATCTGTAAAATAAAACTCTGTATATCCTAATTGCCATAACAAAAAGTTAGACAATCTTTCTTCGCCACTTGTTCTAATAAGAAGGTCCGGATCAGGAATTCCCTTTGTATCTAACCTTTCAGATATCATTGCTTCATCAATACTGTCAGCATCTATCTTTCCTTGAGCCACATCTTTTGCAATTCCTTTAACTGCCCTTGTTATCTCATCTCTACTTCCGTAGTTAATGGCAATTGTAAAATTAAGTCCTGTATTATTTTTAGTAGCTTCCTCTAATTCGTCAATTTTGTTTCTAATATCATCATTAAGTCTTGATTTCTCACCAATAACTCTGACTCTCATGTTATTCTTATTAGATCTCTTTATACAATCTTTAAGATAATTTCTAAGAAGAGTCATGAGTGCATTAACTTCGTTTTCTGGTCTATTCCAATTTTCAGTAGAAAATGCATAAACTGTTAAATATTTTATTCCAAGACTATCTGCATCTTCGCAAATCTGTTCTACTGTCTTTGCTCCCTGGACATGTCCATAATTTCTTGGCATATGTTTCTTTTTTGCCCATCTGCCATTACCATCTAAAATAATAGCTACATGTTTAGGTATATTCATAAACTGCTCCTTCACATTTCTTATTATATCTGTAAATATTTTAAAAGGGGACAACTACTAAGTTCTCCCCTTAAGACCATATTCTATGTGTTATTAAAGTGTCATAATCTCTGTTGATTTGCTATCAATAGCCTCATCAACTTCTTTAATTTTAGCATCTGTGAGCTTCTGAATATCATTTTCTAATCCTTTAAGTTCATCATCAGATATCTCACTTGCTTTGTTGGCTTTTTTAAACGCATCATTAGCATCACGTCTTACATTTCTAATAGAAACCTTTGTAGCCTCGCCTTTTTTCTTAATATCTTTAACAAGCTCTTTTCTTCTTTCCTCAGTGAGTTCCGGGAAAACAAGTCTAATCATCTTTCCATCATTTGTAGGTGTAATACCAAGATCCGAAACCATAATAGCTTTTTCAATCTCTTTAATAAGAGTAGCATCCCATGGCTGAATCTGAATCATTCTCGCTTCCGGAACTGATACGTTAGCTACCTGTTGTAATGGAGTTGGTGCACCGTAATATTCTACTGTGATTTTATCAAGAATATGTGGATTAGCTCTACCAGCTCTGATAGTTGTATATTCGCTACGTAATGCATCAATTGATTTACTCATTTTTTCATCATAAATATTAAGTCTTTCGTCCATATTAAACTCCTTTAAATTTATTCTACATCAATAACTGTTCCTGTAAAGTTATTATCACTTACAGCATTTATAATACTATTTTCTTCGTTAAGGCCAAATATTCTCATTGGCATCTTATTTTCCTTACAAATAACTGAGGCTGCAAGATCAATAACTCCCAGTTCTTCATCAACTACTTTCTGTATAGTAAGTCTGTCATATTTAACAGCATTAGGATTCTTATTTGGATCGCTATCATATACTCCATCAATTGCTTTGGCAGCAAGTATACAATCAGCTTCTATCTCCACTGCTCTTAAAACCATAGCAACATCTGTTGAAAAATATGGATGTCCAATTCCACCAGCGAAAAAAACTACCATATTTTTCTTAAAATATTTGTTAGCTCTATCTTTAGAAAAAACCTTTGTAAAAGATCCGCATTCAAATGGTGTAAGAACCTGTGTCTTCATTCCCTCTGTTCTGAAAATTTCAGAAACATAGATACAGTTCATCACTGTAGCCAACATTCCAATGGCATCTGCTTTAGTTCTGTCAATTTTCTCGCTGGTTCTTCCTCTCCAGAAATTACCACCGCCAATTACAATACCAACCTGAATACCATAATCTACAAGCTGTTTAACCTGCTTTGCAACTCCTACAACTGTTTCTTCGTCAAAACCTGTTTTCTTGTCACCTGCTAAGGCTTCTCCACTTAATTTTAAAAGAACTCTGTTTAATTTCATTGTGTATGCTCCAATCATTTCATTTGAAACTGAGCGCTAAATAAACATTATATTTCACCTAGCACACGAAATTTATTTTATCATATTATAGCTGAATTTAAAAGCATATAAAAATGAATAAAGTGCAAAAAAAAAGAACAGAAAAATCTGTTCTTGAAATCTATTATTGTATATGAAACTACTATTAAATATCAAATCCATTTTACAAAACATTGTTCCTAAACCATGTGGTCAAGCCCTCGACCTATTAGTATTAGTCAGCTGAGTACATTACTGCACTTACACCTCTAACCTATCAACCTTGTCGTCTTCAAGGGGTCTTACTACTTGCGTATGGGATATCTCATCTTGAGGGGGGCTTCACGCTTAGATGCCTTCAGCGTTTATCCCGTCCCGACTTGGCTACTCTGCCATGCCATTGGTATGACAACAGATACACCAGAGGTCAGTCCATCCCGGTCCTCTCGTACTAAGGACAGCTCCTCTCAAATATCCTACGCCCACGCCGGATAGGGACCGAACTGTCTCACGACGTTCTGAACCCAGCTCGCGTACCGCTTTAATGGG
>JAEIGA010000382.1_pt1 | contig 64892 bp, 122 predicted proteins | sample 9270691 | NCBI WGS metagenome assembly JAEIGA01 (sample SAMN17057246, study PRJNA624740) | gut metagenome | biome: biome; isolation source: fecal sample | host: Bos grunniens | place: China: Xizang | collected 2019 | reverse complement strand
CCGTTGTTGGTCTGAATAGAAGCAGCCGTGTACTTCGTCGGGAGCACCAACCCGATACCGTTCGTTCCCGTCAGCGAGAAGGTCAGTTTCGACGAGTTCGATGTTCCAGAGATCGTGAGCGTCCCGCCGTTCTTGCTCACCGCCGCAGTGTCGTCCATTGCGACAAACTCGGCCGCGCCAGCCTGGATGATGGTTAGGACCTTCGACTCCACTCCCGAAGCCGAGAAGGTCGCAGTGGTCTGCCGCGATGAGCGACCGGTATGCGCCGAACCGGTCCACGCAACGGTATCATTTCCGTTACCACTTGTTTTGTTTGGTGTTACCCAAGAAGCATATGCCATAAGCGATATTTTTTTAATCTACGTTCCAAAGAGTATTACTAATCACCTCGTTCTCTGCGCTCCAGTCTGTCAGCCAGATCATATCCGGTTCGATTTCCAGATAAGGAGGAACGGAACAAACCAGTTCACAGCGAAACGACAGGCGAGACAAACTCGAAACCCCGAACAAAAAGTTATATACGCGGGTTGCGACGAAATCAAAATCGTTGACACATGTGGCGCTGAACACGAAATCATTGCACGACTCCGCCCGAAACTCGGAGTCATAGACCGGCGCAGCGCTGAATGTCAAGCACCCCATGGCTAAATCTTTTTGATATTACCCACGGTGCGCTCCTCGTACTCGTCACGATAGCCGTCATCAAAGTTTGAGTCAGGCACACGAATATGAGCGACCAACGAAAGCGAACCCGGCTTGAGGATGTCCGCATTGATGTGGACATACCACTTCCCTTCAGCCGGCTCGCGCACACATCCCGACTTGGGGATCTCTAACACGACCTTGTTGGCGTTCTTGACCGAGATGCTCCAGTCGTCCGTGTCCATATCGAACCCGGTCGAACTCATCTCGACAAGAAACTTCAAGTCGGTTCCAGCATACCAATTATTATCCATATATATACAGTTTCGGCAAATATAAGAAAACGCGGGGAATTTCACAACTACCCGCGTTCAAATCACAAAGTTATTATGGTCACTATCGATAAAAATACTGGCAAATCCCGTGCCAGAAATGAAACTCCGGAGACCATCACGGCGTCCGGAGTACCAACAAACACTAAAACCTAAACCAATTATATGTACTATCCGTCTGCAAATATAAAAAACTCCGGCGAATTTCACAACTGGCCGGAGAAAAATTTATGCATAAGATGATTTCACAACAAATATACGAAACCTTGTATTAAATTACAAGTTCGTAACAAGAACATAGTTGGAGGACCTTGATTCTGTTCTTGGCTTGATTACCTTTTGAACTTCTCTAAGCAGCGCCGATAGATTCTGGTCAATTGTCGGAATATAACTAGAATACATAAGCATTTGCTCCTTGTAAGGATCCGGAACTGCAGCACCAGTTGCTCCCTCTACCGTCTCCCCTGTCATAGCCGCCAGAATAGCAGCGACATTCTGGCTGATGAGAGACATATAGAAGTTCTGCGTGTTGATACCAGCAGCCAGGCCCGTGATGGACTCCTCGGAAGCGCCCGCAATGTCCCGGGAGATACCAGTGAAAGACCCGACCTGCTGGCGGACATTGTATCCTGCAGCAGTGAGGGAGTTCATCAGCCCGGACATCGCGCCGTTTACCTTCTCAATGTACTCCGGCGCCATATTGGCGATGTTAGCAATCTCCTGAGCGGAGAGCTCGCCGCCGGTCTGGGCCATTTCGTCAATCTGATCGAAGAGGGGCTGGAGAATGGACTGCACCATCTTTGCGCCGAGGGACTGCGTAATCATATTTTGAATCATATCCTGGAATTTTTCCTTCATCGCATCTGTCGTGCTCCCAAACTCCTTGTATGCGTCAATCCAGGCGTTGGCGAAGTCCGTAGCAGCAGATTCAATGTCCATCCCCGTGAAGAACTCTGCCAGTTGTCCGCGCATATCCAGAATCTGATCCGCGGTATTGCGGGCCGAGTTCTCGTAGTCCTTTATCTTCTCCTCGTCAGCTTTCTTCCCCTTCTCCCTTTCTAATGCGGCTTGCTTCTCATAAGCTACCTGCTGTGCCGCAAGGTTCTCCATCTGCTTATTGTAATTGTAGATGTAGTCCGAGCCGAAAGCCTTTGCAATTGCTTTGTCGAGTCTGTCGTAGGAGTATGTCAAATTGTCGAGAATGTCTTGCTGGTGCTCGATTTGCTTGGTGATGTTTCTGATTTGAGACGCCTTGATACCACCAAATATGCCAGACACCACATCAGAAAGTCCGGTAAGTGTCTGGATAATTGCTTGCGGAGTAATTTGTCCAGTAGCGAGCTGAGCAATTCCGACGCCAGCCTTTCCGATGCCGCCGATAGCCTTCGAAATATTGTCGAGTTGACCACCGAAGAAGGAAGCATCGTCGTCAGAGGCGAAGACCGACATCAGGTCTTTCGTGCTAGCGAAAACATCGTTCATCTCAGACTCCATCTCGGCAAACGCATCTCTGAGTTTCTTTATCGCAGCCTGCTCGTCATCCAAAGCCCTCGTATAGTCCTCACTATTCTCCTTGCCATCCTCTTGTAAATCGTTTGCACGCTTCCTCGCAGCAACGAGGTCTTTGATGGCGTCCCCGGTCGCTTTGTAAGCGTTTCGGCTGTTTAACTGCTGCTTTGCGCTTTCTCTCTGACGAGCAAGTTCTTTCAACTGTTGCGGCTCCAGGTCTTTTCCGTATATGTCAACATAGTCGTCTATGAGCTTGATTAGATTCTCCAGCGTGCGAGAAGAAACACCATCCAAATCCTCGAAAGCCTTCGTCCAGGTGTATGTATCCTTCATCGCTTCAAGCTGAACCTTAGCAATCTCGCGGTCGTAATACTCATCGATGGATGCAATGTCAGATTCGGGCATACCCATAGTCTGCGCCTCTTGTCTCTTTTGCGCTTTTTTCTGTTCAAGGATATCAACCCGCTCTTGGTAGGTCTTCGCCTTTTGGTATGTCTTTATAAAGTCAGCATACCAATCTGCATTGTATTTTTCGTTATTCTCAAATGCCTTCTCAAATACCTCTTTGACCTTTGGCGGAAGCTGCTCCAAATTCGCCTTAATGTCATCAATATCAAGAACTGTAATGTCGCCCATTATCCGCGACATCAAATCGCTGTCGATATTCTCGGGTTCAATCTCGGTCAGCGCTCGATACAGTTCTTCCTGCATTCTATCCTTAAAATCTTTTCCGATACCGCCGTAGACATTGACCGCCATATTTGCCGCCAGTTCTTCGTCTCCTGTAAGATCGAGAATATTGTTGAAGAAATTCCGGGCGGTTTCGGAGCGTTTAATGTCGTCGGAAAGTTTCTTCAACTTTTTGTCCATCTCCTGTTTAATCTGATTTGTGTCAAAGTCGGTAAGACCTTCCCACAATTCCGCGAGCAGCTCTTGGTATTTCTGAATCTTGCGACCCGTAAGGTCTTTGGCGAGAATCTCAGTAACGCCAAGTCCGGAAAACTCTTTGCCGCCCATCGATCGTATTTTCTCTGCAACTTCTTTGATGGATTTATTATACCACTCGCGAAGTTCTTGTGGCGTTCCAAGCAAATCTTCCGTCTTGATCCCAAGGGAAAGCCCGCGCCCTTTCATAATCTCCTGCTCCCTTCCGAGGGATGCCGAGTGGACAAGATATTTATCCAAATCTTCCACGCCTTTCTGGAAGTCTTGCATAAATTTCATCCGATTTTTGAAAAGCATAATCCAAGGATCCTGCCCTACCCCACCCTTTGGCTGGTCTCTAAGGGTAAAATTGTACCGCTTGCCGAACTCAACCCAATATTTTTCTGCATCCTCCAATGCGCCAAAATAGTCCACGAGGGCGTTTTGTGCGCCAAGCGCAGCGTTTGTGATGCCGAGTTGGGTCTGGAGTCTTTGCTGTTCTACTTTCAATATTGCCCTTTCCTCTATGTTAGTTTGCTGGATAAACAACTTGAGAGCCGCCTCGGCCTTGCTTCTCTCGCCCGCTGTGGTTGCTTGCTGTACGGCCAGACGAAGAGAATCATATCGTGCTTTCTCTTCTTCATAACTCCATGCGGCAATACGCTCATCAATATCGGCAAGTTGCGTCTCAATCGACAATCGCTCCGCATCTAGTCTAGCCTGCTCCTCTAAGACAGTCTGCTCGGAAACGCCGGCGCCAAGCATCTTTTCTCGCTCGTCTGCGATGTCTTTCATATGTTTTGCCCAGACATCATAAGCGTCGGAGCCATCCTTAATCTTCTGTAGGTCTTCGTCTGAGATTAGGAATCTGCTGATGTAGTTTTCGTCCGTAATTTCACGGAAAACATCTTTCATTAGTTCCGGGAAAGCCTGTTTGATGTCGGTTCCAATATCTGACAGATTCTCACTAAGAAGGCGCTCTTTTGCTGCTTTCGCCATTTCGTAGTCCGCTTTTGCGGACTCCTTTTTCTTGACAATTTGTTGGTCGTATAGACCATTCTGCTTTGTCAAAGCATCGATGAGCGCAATCGCCTCGTTTATTGCGTCCCTATTTCTGTCCTTCTCTTCCTTTGCTAGTTCCTCGTTTATCGTTATCTGAGCATTTTTTATCTTCTCCTTGGTATCATCAGACCAAGCTTCGTTGTTTGCTAGGTTGTTAGCCATTTTGTCCGCTTCGGCGATAGCCTCCGCAGCTTTCTTCATCTTCTCCTCAATCGCCTTTCCAATTTCGGTTATCGAATTCATGTTACCAAGTTCCTCTTCCGTGAAAAGGCTCTGGAACTCTGTGGCAAGAATTCCCTTCATACCCTGTGGCACATTTGCTTTCTCGATAATAGGGGTAACCTGAATGTTCATCTGATACTTATTGTTCACGCGCTCAATCCAGGCCTCCTTGAGCCAATCCTCCCACTGGTTTTCCGCAAAAAGTTTATCAATTGCCATCTTGATGGTAATTTCATCTTTCCCGGCCATAGAACCCCATGTCTTATCAAATTCGCGCTCGACTTCGTCAAGTCTCGTTTCAAATTTCGTGACATAACCTTCCATGGTTTTGAATGATTTCGCGACTCCTGACAAAACAAATTTATCTGACTGCGCAAGCTTTCTGATTGTCTCGTAATTTTTTACGAGACGCATCTGATATTCATACTCAGTCTCGTTGCGCCTCTTTTGCGCTATTGCGAGCTTAGCTTCCTCGCCAAGAACAGAAGAAATAAGTTTATACTCTTCCTCGACCTGGTCTTCAAGCAACTCAAGATAGTTCTGCATAGATTTCACATCTTGACGATATTGCTTGTCGCTCGTCAATTTAACAAACGAACTTGTCAACTGCTTAATGTCAGTCTTGAGGTTATCGCCAGCGAAATGAATGCCAAGAATACTCGCTTCCCATGCGTTCGCCACTTCTGCCACAGACCGTCCCCAATCTCTTGTGAGTTCATTTGCTTCATTGAGTCTGTCAAGCCAATGCGAAACAAACTCGTCAATATTATCTGTGTTAAGTAAGGATAAATCAAAATCGCCACCAAGACCGAATTTTTTCAACATCTCAACAACATTTTGTGCTAGACCTAGTTTCTGTCCGAAACTTTCCGCTTCCTTCGTGGCCCTTTTCTGCTCGTCGGCGACATCGGATATTGCTTTTTGTATTCGTCTATAAGCGTTGATTATTGTTAGTAAGGATTGCTCTTGTTCGCGGTATGCCTTGTCTACCCGCGCAACAGCTTCGACCTGCTCCTGGTGAGCAGAAACAAGACCGGTTATAACTGTTATCAAGGTGGATATTGCTGCAATTGGCCAGAAGGATGCAATAGCAGAGCCGATGGTTTTAAAGAATGTGCGTATAGAAGTCCCCCACGTCTTTAAGAGAATCTGCATCCGATTCATCTTATTAATAGCAGTCATCTGGGTCTTCGTTAAAATCCCAGTTTGCGTAATGGCTTTTACGATCTCCTTGTTGTCTTTGTTCCGCCAGTAAAACATCATTGCCTGAGACTGATTCATCTTGTCTATAGCATAGATGCGTTTGTAGTCCTCGGCGGTCATTTTCTTGATTTGAGCGATTCTTCTCTGGTCGGCTTTCGTCAATTGATTCGTCCTTGACGCTAATTTAATCTGCTCAATCTGCTGCTGTTTCTCCAACTGTATTTGTCTCGCAATGGATTTTTGTTGCATATTGTACAGCGGTATGAGACCCTTTATAGCAGCCCTATATGCAATGTAAGAATAGACGACGACATTGACAACGCTCGCGATTCTATCCCAGTTCTTGACCAAGTTGGAAATCATCTTAATCCAACCAGTCATGGCATTATTAACCATTGCTGTCCGACCCATCTCATCATAGGCAATAGAGATAACATCCTTTAACTTCATCCATTGACCCTTGAGCGTCTCAGATTGCTTGAGTTGCATCTCATAGAAGATGCCTCCGGCCGAGGTCATATCGTTGAAGATTTCCTCGATCATTGCAAAGGGAACTGCGCGTTCGGAGATGAGTTCAAACACCTCTCCAGTAGACACCATTTCTCCTCTTAACTTGGTAAATTTTTGCGCAAGCAACTCAACCAGTGGAATTCCGGCCTCGGTGAACTGCCTTAATTCCTGCCCGCGCAAAACGCTGGCGGCGCGGACCTGGCCGTAGGCTAATACAAGTCGATTCATATCAACCCCAAGACCAGCAGACACGTCTGCAAGGCGCATCGTGACATCAAACAATTTGTCTGTCTCAATTCGATAGGCTGACAACTGTTTAGTGAAGGAAACAAGGTCTTTGATTTCAAACGGGGACTGAACGGCGGCTGCCTTGATCTGCGCAAACAACTGATTGGCACGAGTCGCATCCTGAATAATACCTCCCAAGGCTACTTTCTGCATCTCAAACTCGGCAGTCGTCTCACGAACATTCTTAATGAGTCTTAACCCCGAGAAGACAGCCGTATATATAGAAAGATAACCTGTCAGCATTCCCAGTAATCCGCCCTGCGTTTTCAGGGCGGCATTCGTCCCGTTCACAGCCGTTCTTGCCTTTTGCCCGGCAATACTAGCCTCGTTTCCTATTCTGGAAATGCTTGCTGCTGTCCTATCGATTATTGTGCCGCCGTTAGATTTCATTTCCAATGCGGAGTAGAGGGAAAGCATTTCTCGCTCGGCCTGTTTCAATCCCTTTGCTGGGTTAAAACCACCTTTTGCTTCCATTGCCACCATTCTATTGCGAACATCATTCATCGCAATGCTTAACTCCCTCGCCGAAACCGTTGAACTCTTTAATAAATCGCTCACGCTTCGCATCGCCTTAATATTGCCTTTTTTGTCAATATCTGTCGCTAGGTTGAGCTTCAGCGTGTTTTTACTAAGTTTCTGCTGTAACGGCTTCATAGCCGTAGACACTCTGTTCGCCGCATCCTTGAATGCGGAGTCTATATCGACAACTACCGGTATCTCAACTGCCATAACTTTCTTGTTTTAAGATGTGACTTTGTATTTCCTCTAAGGTCTCCGGCTTCTTTTTCGTCCTCTTCCCAAAGCCGAAACCCTTTAACATGCTATCTACTTCGTCGTCGGACTTAACCGTCTCAATCCAGTCCTTCCCCTCTTCCAGAATCCCGCACCTCTCGAAGTCGTAATCAAAGTAACCCTTATCTACGAGCATCATCGTCACGAGGTTACAGGAATCCAAGTACCAATAGCGAAACCAAGACCACCAGCAATAATTCCCATACACATACTTGATTCGCTCGTTATGCTCGGAAAAACCGAACGCGCTTCCTACCTGTTTTCCTCCTTTATCCCCAAAGCGTCCGTCTCCAACATATTCATTACGCTTTCCAGTCGCTCTTGCGCTTGCCTGGCGACTTCGCCAACCGGTCTCATATAAAGCTCGCGTTCCAGCCTTGAGGAATCCCAGTTGGCTTTGGAAAAACCCAAATCTGCGCTTACGACTCCTGCTTCGTTAATTCTTAGCGTTGTCTCGTTTCCGCGCAGCTGAAGCAACCTCCATTTCAGCGCCCACAATCCTGGTATAAATAGCGCCCAGTTTCCGAGAAGGTAATATGCGGCTTTCTTAGAATGCAGTGCGTATAGTTTTTTCGCAATTTTCTTTGCCTCTTTCTGGGATACACCTTGCTTCCCTCTTGCTTCCAGAATCTGTGCCTCTTGTTCTAGTAGGACAATTTTTGTTTTAACGGCCTGTGCTACCTGCCTTACCTTGTATCTTCTTCTCCCCACATATATTGTACATGGAGCGCCAGTAATTGTTTCGTATGCCCCTTTTAGAAACTGTTGCGATTTTTCCATAAACTATGATTTAAAAAAGGGCGGGCGCATTGCCCGCCCCAGTTTGGTAATGTCTGTCAGAGACTAGCCCTTGTCGACAATCATGCCGGTGGTCAGCTGGGCGACACCGTTGGAGTCGCGCACATCGACATTCTCTGCGAGGACGACAGCGTGAATGCGATACAGACCGTCGGACAGCGTCATGTTAGCGGTAATCTTCGCCTTCGGGTAGATCCACGCGCGGTTCAGCTCGTCGTTCAAAACGGCGATAGGACGCGTGATAACCGGAAGCGAGACGCCGTAACCTGCTGCGTACACGGAGGTGTCTGCGGTGTCTCCATCGAAGAACACACCGTTCAGCGTAGCGGCGCCCGTGGCGGCAACGCCAATGTTCTCGCCAGCGAGGAAGGTCTTAACCATCTCGCGGGAGGTGGAGGCGATGTCGAAGGAGAAGCCGAGAGTACCGGCGGTGACCCGGGCGGTAATCAGGTTGCCCTGCTCGTCCAGAATCTGGTCGGTGTTCACATCCTCACCTTCCCAGGTGGTGGAGTCCTGGACGATCTGGCCCAGGGACTTCGGATTAGCAAGATCGGCGAGGGTCTTGCCAGCGTAGTCGGCGATGGCGTCAAAAATGACGAGGTCGCCCTGACCGGCGAACAGCTTACCAGCTGCTTCAAGTTTTGCAATTGCCATAGTTTATTCTGTATTAAAATTGTTAGTCGTGTGCCACCTCAAATTGAGGTTGGTAATGGAATATCCCGAAGTTTGATTCGGTGTTGTGGGAGTTATGAATCGCTGAGCGTCGTATTCGTATACATAGTTGTCTGTCACGAGTTTTTTGTAATGCTCCGTTACCACATGTGTCTGAGGGTCTTCTGTGCGCTCTATGAATATCTCATCGAGTTGCCTCAGCAGTTTTTTGACTCGGTTCTTCTTAACAGAACCGTCGTCATTAAGTTTGCAGTAAAGGCCGACCATGATATAACCCCGTGCGAAATCGTTTTCCATCCCGATTCCCTCGACATCTCCGTTCTGGTAGATGACGATAAAATCGTCTGGCAGCATATTCGTAGGGCGCTCCCAGTCACCATAGACCGTGACTATTTGTGACCCGCCGCCAGCCAAGCCGACACGGACCCTATTCTGCAGGGAAACCCGCAGTTCAACATCTGGTTCTATGGAAGAAGGTCGCATCATTACTTGCGTCTTACATTAGTGCGTTTGACAACCTTGACAGTTTTATCATCAGCGACGATGACAACATTTCGAGTAAGGCCGCCGTCATTTATCCATGTGTTTACATCGGTGAACAAATCGTTTGCGAGGCTGTCTATATAACCAAAATGACGCCCTCTTTCGTTTACTTTCTCAGCATACGGTACGCCAACAATGAGTTGAACTTGAACGCCAGGAAGGAAATATCTAGGTCCTCCGCCTTCCGCAATCTCATGTGCCCAGTCGACGCCGATAATATTCTTAATGGTCTCCGTGTGCTGAGGTTTCCCGGTAGCAGGAGATGGGGTCATATACTCAACGGAAGAGATTCTGTTTCCTTGCATAATGCGCACAGCGACACTATCATGAAGCTGCCCAGTATACCAAGGATGGAACTTGTCTCCTCCGAACAGATTGGTCACCACAGTCCCCTTTGAAATGAAAGAGCTATGAGGCCATTTCGCGTCAGTGTTTTTCAAATACTGTCTCGCTACATCCTGCAGCTCTGTGAGCGCAATTTGATTAAGTGCCTGACCGGATTTAAGAATGGCCATAGAGCAAGCCTTGTAAGTCTTGCCCCAGTCATAAAACATTTTGTCTCTTTTTGCCATCCTTTATTCTCCTTGCGCTTGTTTCAGTTCAATCTTTGTGAGTTGCACGCCAGTGCGCCACGGCATATTGATGTCTCGGACAATGCGGGCAACAGACTTAATCTCTCGGTTAAACTCTGTGGTAACCGTGACCGCGTCGTTGATTCGCACTTGCACCTCGACACCCGGGATGAAGACGGTAGGGCTTCTCGTGATGATGGACCGGGAGAACCCGGAACCACCTTCCTCGTAAAGGCACTCGCCGTCATAAATGACTTCCGGGTCGAGTTTGTTATCCCACTCGTCCTTTCCGCCATTATCCCGCTCGATAACGCAATGGTCGCGAAACTCAATGAACTTCATATCTCAAAGTGCTCACGTCGTACATCTCGCTGGAAGAATCGTCTTCCTCGACATCGTATCCCCATTTGAGGCGGAGAGCATCGCCCATAGACTTGAAACGAGCCCGGTCCGCCATCGTAATGGTATATCCGCCTCTGGAAGCGCGAACATCTCCGACTTGCTCGGAATATCCGCCGCCAGCGAAAACTCCCAACACCGAATAGTAGATTGTCGAAGAGGCGTAATCCAGCCGTCTCTGGAAATCCTCGTCGCCATCGTAATCTTCCTCGTCGTCATCGAGGGAAATTCTCTCCAATCCGACTTCAATAGGGCTACGGGCGGCTCTTGCAAGGACGGAGTCCTGCAGGTCCAGACCCGGCACCAAACTACGCAGATACTCTTCGACAGTCATAACTAGCGGGTGTGAAGGATAAACATGTCACGAGGACGGGTAGGAACGCACAGCACGGTGAGTTCGGAGACCCAATCCTGGTACTTGGTACGAGCGTCGTAGCGGTACTCGATGATACCGTGTCCGCCGAAGATAGTCGTGCTGATGGCACTCGGATCCGGGCGCAGAGGAACGACGTTCTTCTTGATACCGACCTTGCCGGAAGGACGCACCAGATAGGTGTCCTTGTTGAAGGCCCACAGCTTGTTGCGGACGAGCTTCTTCTCGGAGTTATCCCACACCTCGACACCGCAACGGGTCTTGCTGTAGAGAACCTCGTCAGCGCCGATGATAGCCTTGAAAGCGGCCTTAATGGCGTCGTCGGAAGAGGTCGCAGCGATGGCAGCGGCGGTAGCCTTTGCGTCATCGCTCACACCAGCGTAAGCGATCAGGGAAGGATTGATCTGGTAACCCAGAGCAATCTGCCACTTGCTGTGCTTCATATCCTCGAAGAAGGAAGCCTCGTTGACCTCGACAGTGACGGAATCGTACACCTCCTTGGCGTCGCGGACCATCTTCTTGATGTCGTTGACAGGGTCGGAAGCGTTACCCTCTTCCGTCTTGGTGTCGTTGGTGAACCAACGCTTGGTGAGGGTGAGGGTCGTGATGTTCGCAGCGGGGATCTGGGCGCTGAAGGTGATATTCTGGATACCGCGCGGGTTGTTGGAGTTCGTGAGGGTCACGGAGCCCGTGGACTTCATCTGGCCAACCTGGTAGGAGATGGAGCCGATGTGGGCGTCCTGAATCTCGGACAGACCGCCGAAGAGAAGCTTCGCGAGGTAGTTGTTGATGCTATCGGCAGGGGACTCGTTCATGAACGTAGCGGCGACCTGCAGGTTCTGAAGGGTGATCAGCTCCTTGCGGTAGTCGTTCTCGCCAAGTTCCCAGCGAGCCTTCTGACGAGGGATGGAACCGCTCAGGATGTTAAATCCCTTGGTTCCGAGGGGAATCGGGTCGGAGTTGAGGTCCACATAGGTGGCCATCACCTTGATCTGATCCTCGACTTCAAGCATCTTGTAGTCAAAGTCAATCTGCGGGGTGTCCCACTCTTCGAAACCGATTTCGTTCAGGTTCTGATCCTCACGACGAGAAAGAACCTGGAGATAGTACGCCATGAAGGCGTCAGACGAGGTGATGCCATTGGAGGCCATCAGGGTGTCAAGTCCAAAATACTGATTCATAGTTCTACTCGTTTACGAAGGTGATGTTAGAAAGAGAAGGCATATAGATAGCCGGAACAGCCGCAATGCGCTTTGCAAGAACCTGGCCCTTGGTGACGATAGTGCCCGTAGCACCGACATTGCCGACGAGAACATCCTCATAGAGGAGTCCGGTAGGCATAGCGGCGGCCTTGTTGGCGCCAGCCTCGGAAGCCATTACGAGAATATCGCCATCGGAAAGTACTCCGAGATCGTTTGCGGTGATGGTGAAGGTGTACTCGCCTTCGTGGTCGTCAGAACCGACAGAGGTGACGGCGGGAAGAGCGATGGCTTTGGCAATCACATTGCCGCTACCGGGCTTACCAACCACGAGGTCCTTCGCAGGAAGGACTGCGCCGCTGACGGACTTCAGCACGACGGAAGTGTCGGTAGCAGCGACGGCGCCAACGACCTCGAAAGTCTCAAGGACCATAGCCTCAGCGCCCATCTTCGCGGCATACACGGGGGTGCCGACAGGAATCCTGTTGCCAGCGGGCTGGTTATTCAGCGTGCAGCCGGCGGGATAAAACTCGTCGACATGGAGCCAAATGGGAACCTTTCCGGCAGCAAAGGACTGGGAGTCATTGTTGAAAGAGTTACCGTAATTTTTCATTGGTCACAACTTTTTGGTTAAACTTATTTTTTGTCTTCGGGGATGAGACCTTCCTTCTCGAGGTACGCGGCCTGCTTGGAGAAATCAAAGCTACCTTTTCCGCCTTCTTCGGACTCAAACGGCTTCGTAGCGTCTGCGCCCTTGCGCTGGACAAGTTTGTTGAAATACTCCGTAGCCTTGCCGGACAGCTCGTCTGCGGTCATGCTACCCCCCTTTGCTTCATTCAGCTCAAAAGCGCGTTCCCAAGCGTCGTCGGCCTCTTCCTTGAACTTGGTTGTCCATTTGTTCGCGTAGAAGGTGTCCTTCGCAACGGTCTTCGCTTCTTTTGCCGAAGTCTGCGATTTGAACGTCTCGAAAGCGTCCTGAACCGGCTTAACAGCAGCGGCGACGGCGTCAGCAATAATCTTAGCGATGTCCTGCTTCTGCGGGTCGGGGTCTGGGTTAGGATCCGGGTCTGGATCTTTTTCGGGATGCTTTGCCTTGTAGTCGTCGTGAACGCGCTGCAGGTCGGTCCGTTTCTGGATCTCCGAGTCGCGCATCTTCTGCAACTCCTTGGCGATTAAGTCCATTGTTGCAACATCAGAAATGCCGGTTTCAATGTCCTCTTCTTTGGCGACTGTCTCTTCTTTTGCCGAGGCGATCCGGTCCCAAGCCTCGTTGCTCAATCCAAAGCTCTTGTACTTCGTCTTAAGCGCTTCTGCAATTTTTTTCTTCATATGTTAACAAGTTAGAATTGTCTTTTGGGGCAAATTTAGCAAAATTTTTACATTCGCAAAATATTGTGGCATAAGATTTGAAGATAAAGGCGCCCGTTTCTGAGCGCCTTGTCTTTCTACTTGCCCTTCGGCTGGTTAGGAGCCTGATTCGTTACATCCGGGATGTTCGGATCATTCTCCTCCGTTTTCGTCTTGTACTTTGCGTCCAGCGCCTTTTCAGCCTCCTTCTCCTTCATTATCTGTTCGGCGTCGCCAAGGTGGCTGTTGCCGATGTCGGCCATCGTAGCCTTCCTAGACTTGACGGAAGCGTAGTACTGATCCAGCTCCATCTTGATTCTCTCAGACTCATTCTGCGGAATCCATATGTTCTGACCGCAAGAAATTCGAAGGTCGCCATACCTAGGGACATCGCCCTCGACCTTGCCGACAAGACGCTTGAAGACCTCTACGAGTTGACGGACGGGCTTCGCGTAGAATTTCCAGCGATTCTTGCACCACTGGATGTCCGGAGCGAACATAATCTTGATGGTCGTGCTGCTGTCCGCGCCCTGGCGAATGTCTACAGGTTCTACAAGAGCCGAGAGAGACCCGCGAAGAATGTTGTTCCAAAGCGTTTCAAGATTGATTTTTGCCGTATTCGAAGCGTCGGGCGGAGCCAGGAATTTCGCATCGGAATGTGCGAGACTATCGGAAGAACCCTTCACGCCGATGGTCTTTCCGTTCATCTTCGTCGGCGGAAGCGTAGTAATTTTCTCACTCTTCAGGAAGAGAATCGGGAACGCGCTATTCTTCACCTCTTCGGCGATGTAGCTGTGCGCCCTTTCAAACTTTACGATGCAGTCCTGGACCGGGCCGGTGGCGATGTCCGGAACGCGGAAGTAGATAATCTGCAGAACATCGTCGCCAATTTGTGCGTCTTTTCTGGACAGCAGCCGATACCCGTCTTCGCTCACCTCTTCGATGCCGAAAGGTGCGCCCTTTGCGATTCTGCGAAGCCGATCGATTAGGGTCTTACCCTCATCCTCGTCTGCGTCTACCTTAATCCAGGTCTCCTTGAACTTGGTCGTAAACACATCCACGGCATTCTTCCCGTTAAGCGTATAGGCACGATAGAGAACAGGCTTCCCGGCGTCATCCACTCCGGGGTATAAGACATCGCCTTTCTCGTATGCGAAGACCTCATAGTTGAGACCAGTTCCGTCATACCACCAGTATAATGCCGCGTCGCCTTCACGCTCGGTATACGATACGGCTTCCACCCAGGCGTCCCAGAACCCGGCATAATCCATCCAAGACTCAACCTTTTGGAATCCTTCCTCGTCCTTGTCTTCGCTCGCCACCCAGAAGTTATCCCCGGTAAGGTGGGATATTTTCTTTGACACAATCATTTCCTGGATTGCTAGAGCCACAGTCTCCACATCGTCATAGCCGTCAAGGACATACTTCGTCTTCCCGCTCTCGTCCTTATCAGCCCTATAAATCGGGCGCTGGCTCATAAACTTTGAATTAATCTCGTGCGCGGCCGGGTTCAGTTCGTTAAGGAACTGGTCCTGCGTCAGATTGACATACCCGACGCCGAAAGTGCCAGTCTTCGGGGTGCGGTATCCGACGTGATTGCCGACCGGCGGGTATGAGCCCACGCTATCCGGCGTCACCCTTCGAACCCAATAGTCTTTTTTTAAATGTTCAGAAATGTTCATAGGTTAAAATCGCGATTTTTATGTTATACCCACACGACGCTGCGTCCAGCGCCATAGTCATTATAAAATCCATCGTAAGCGTCATCTTCAATCTCTGGCGCTGGTCTCTTCTTCGGTCTGGCGTCCAAATCCCATATCATCCTCAGATACATCGTATCGATAATATTCGGGGAAGAGTGGAACTTGGCGCGATATTCATCCTTACTCCTATAATAGATGCGCTTGTTCTTCTGCAGCGTCCGGAAAGTATTCGATTCGTCGTAGAGAACATCTATCAACTGCCTAGTCTCGCCCTTCTTCCCGTAAGGAATCCTCATATTCAAATCAATCGTAGCAGAAATCTTCCCGGTTTTCAGCGCAACCTCCAGTTTGCTCATAAGCTGGGAGCGCAGATTGAAATACTGCTCAAAGGTAACTTGATTCCCCTGCTCGTCGTATTCCTGCATCGCCGTCTTATTCGCAGTCACCGGCCATCCGGAAGTGTATGCCCGGAGGTAGTTTCCAAGCCCGGTGGCATCAAAGGCGAAATTCTCTTTCGGGATACCATATTTCCCGAGCATCTGATCGATCCACGCCACAAGTTCTTTCGGGTCTCCTCGGAAAAATTCAATACCAACAATAGTATGACCTTTCCAAGCGATAAACGGGTTGTCGTCAGAGTCTGCGTTACCGCCGGAGACATCCATCGTGCCATACATCGTCTCGTCCTCGTCATATGGGTTGGAGGCGATGTCCCGGATCATTTGTTTGGTCACATTCAGTTCCTCGTTGTCGATTGGGCCGAAATAGGCTTCAGCGAGGACAGAGCGCTGCTCTCCACCCACGTTGTGCAGATTCGCGATTGACTGCCCCCTCGTAGCCGCAACTAGCTTCCTATTGCCAGCGGCCGTTCCGGTAAGAAGGGTGAAGGACTTGACCATATCCTCTTCCGTCATCCCGGCTGCGATGTCGTCCTTGTTCAGTTTAATATTCGCAGCCCGCACGACCTCTGCCTTGGAGTCTCCCCAGACGACGGACTGCGGGGTGTTTCCCTGAATGTAGAAGAAACGCTCCTTGCCCTCCATATTTGGCTTTATGTACCAAGTGTCCGGGTCAATATAACCGCCGCACACAAGCCATTCCGTCGTCCAATGCGTATTGTCCGGGTTGAATGTCAACAGCATCTGAGGGGTGATTCCGGAAGAGTCTCGGTTTCTGGAGAAGATGTATGTAAACATCTTGAACTGCCTGATTGCTGTCGCTTCGTCTATGCCGATGAAACTGGCTTGCTGCTTCTTGATGTATTCGATAAAGTCTGCCCACTCGCCGGGATTGTCCGCGTTAAAGTTCGCGTGGATCATCTGGATGGCGTTGTTCCATTTCGGCCAAGCAAAAGTCGGCAGTTCTCCGGTAGTAACCTCGCAACTTGAAAACTGACCCCAAACAAGGGATGCGTCTCGGAACATTGAAGTACCCTTCGCGGAATCCAATTTTCTTACATTGATGAGACGGCCCGTGTAATTCGGAACGCCTATTCCTTGCAGACCCTTTAAGAAAATGCCAAAGCTCTTTCCGGATGTGGCCATGCCGCAAGCAAAGATAAGATTCGACTCACACCGGCAGATTTCCTCCTGCATTCCCTCTTGCGGAATTAGGTCAATTCCGTCGCGGAGCATAAAGTCGCCAACCTTGTCCCAGCCCTTGTCTTTGACCGTGGCAAGCTTCCGCTCTACATGCTCGTAAAGCGGAGGGAACTTTGCGTCTGGATTTTTAAGCCTGAACATTATAAGCCACTTTGTCGCAAAGATATAAAAGTTCAAACTTATTTCAAAGAAAAAACCAGCACCCATTGCTGAGTGCTGGCACAAAACCGCTTTATATATTTATGGCTAGAACGGAGCGTTTCCGCTTTGTGGCGCCGGGGCCTGATATGACTCGACAGACCAGTCATACGCGTTCGCGGTCGTAAACCACCTTCCATTGTACTCACGGCTGGTCACGTCATACTTGATCGTGACATTCTGTCCGATTTGAAGCTTGCCGAACTCATCCGCCTTGTTGTTGCTGCACTCCAGGGCGAGTTTCTGGTTGTAGCGACCCGCTTCGTACTCAATAATAACTGTCTGTCTGCGCCAAGGACCTCTTTGCCCCATTCCCGTCTGGGCGGGAGGGACGGCGACTACTCTTCCTTTTACCTCGTTGTTCATATACTCGTAAATTTACTTTACCTCTCCTTCAAGTTCCGTGCCATCTTCCACGCGTTCGCAGTTTTCCTCGACAAATTTTCGATATTCGCACCCGGAACAAGAGACCGGGAGATACCTTCTCGGCTGTTCCTCCACCTCTTCATCTCCGTCCAGGAGACCAACTTTGTCCATTAGTTTCAAGACGGTCTCCGGGTCCTCAGCCTGCTCGATGTTCTCGGCAAGACTCATTGCAAACTCCATCGCCTTTGTCTTCGCCTTTGCCTTCCGTTCCTCGAGAGATGCAGTGTGCGTCGAGGTCGGCTTTGCCGCCGGATGGAGAAAGTCGTCAAGGGTCTTCCTGTATGCCTCGATATAGTCCTTCGCCTCTTTCGTCGCAAAAAACTGTTTTGCATAATCGTCCACAGCCGCCTTCGACATCTTGTCTGCCATATCCGGTCTGGCGAATGTGATAAATGCTTCATTTCTGGAGCATCCGGACAGAACATACCAAGTCAAAGCAGACTGCTGTGCCTGCTTAAGAGAAGACGAAAAGCCTTCCGGTCGAAGGGGGATTATAGATTTCGCCATAGTTTATGCGTAGAACGGGAAGAACTTTACGGACAGATTCCTAATAGACTTGTCGAGCACATCAAACTCAAGTTCCAGAAAGCCCGTATGCGCCGCCAGTTTCCTGCCTCTCATAAAGTTGGTCTGCATCTGCATACACGGGACGGAAATTGCGTGAATGTTCCGCTCGAAAATATAGCAGAACTTATGCACGTGCCCGGCGAGAAGAATGTTCGGCTTCGTTCCTCCAGCAATAGCCTCGCAGAGTTTCTGTAGGCGATAACTTACGGCGTAGGAGTTAGACCCGTCACCGCCGTGGAAGAGCCGGATAATTGCCCCGTCTACCTCGATGTCTGCAGAGTCGTGCCCGATATATGTAACGTGGTCTAGGCGCTCCGACAGACTTTTCAGAATGTTCGCACCAGCGTACTCCTGATAATAGAAATCGTGGTTTCCGCTGATGATATAAACCGGGAGCTTGTACATGGAAAGGATTTCCTCTGCGCTTTTCTTCTGAGCCTCGTACCCAAGATCCGAAAGTTCGTAGATTTGTGTCCCGATTCGTCCAATCTTCATACCTTCGACCAGGTCTCCGCAGTGGAGGACTGCTTCCGCACCACTCTGGTTCGCATAGTCGGAAACAATTTTATGCCACTCCATCGGAGAATAGATGCTCCCGATGTGCGTATCGCTGATAACAATAAACTTGTGATGTGCACCGTGAAGCCTGATTTCCGGGAAATCAACCCGTCGTCTTTCAATGCCCTCTCCTCTTGCGATGGCCTCAATTTCTGAATCAGAATAGCGTTTTTTCAATCGCTCCACCATCGGGTCTTTCTGTAGGACGATTTTTGTCTCTACCTCTTTTTTTACCTGCTGATTGTCGATAAACAACTGGAATCGATGCCCACCAAGTGTACAAAATCCAGCTTTGTTTAGTCTCTTTAAAGCGCTACCTCCGCAACGGATTCCATAAGCCTTTGCGGCAGACCATAAGCTACTATAGCTGTTCCCTTTTTCGTCTATAACATATCTCATTTTCAAGCGGTTTTAATTGTTAATTAACCGCAAAGATAAGAAATTCAACGATAATATCAAGTAATTCACGCAGTTAACGCAAATATTCCGTCAAAATATCGCGAAATTGTTCCACGGAGCGACACACAACATACCTATATCCGTTACTCTCCACAATCTTTTGCCAATCCTTTTGGAACGAAGACTGATAGCCCGTCTCGGTCTTCATTTCGATGCACAGCGCGTGGTATCCCTTTCTCGGAAGCATCAATATAAGGTCCGACACTCCACGCACAATCCCCTCTGCGCGGCGTCTTGCGCCAAGCATTGCGTTTGCGTCCGGTCGGTCCACCTCGTTCGCCACATGAAACAGGCTGTACCTCGTTTCCGGAAACTCGTTCCAGGCAACCTTAACACACTCGGCCTGAATCTTCATCTCCGGCGACCCACGTCTGCGCTTTGCCGGAGGTGGAGGCGTCTCAATGATTGTCATATTTCAGCTCCTCCGCCTTCTTCTTGTACCACGCAGCCTTAGCGCGATCCAGTTCTGCAGAATTGCCTTCTTTCATTCCGGCCCGCCACTCGTACTTGAACTGGTTACACTCACAGAAATTAATAACTGCTCTGACACCGAATTTCTCGATCATCACATCGATACACTCCTTGCCGTTCTTCTGGTAGTGAGCCGGGTGGTTTACTTGCTCGCTCATATATTAAAGATTGGTATGGTACAAAAACTGCATACTATTTGCTCCAGCCGATAACTTTAAGGTTTCCCGGTATTGATACCGTTTCCTCAAGTCCGGCCTTCCTAAGCACCCAGTGCGTCCTGTTCCACGTGCCTTTTCTGGTTACGCTCTTCCCGGTTTCCTTGTTGTCAAGCAAAAGGGTAACCGGAGTGCCAACATTCGGATGAATCTCCGGGCTAAGCCATTCTTTCTTTTTGTTGCTCATATTTTTGTGGTTTTCGCAAAGATAATAATTATTTAAATAAAGATGGATCATCATCCCTTTTCTTGACCTTTACTTTGTCCAGAATGTTTCTGCGAAAGAAATACCAATATTTCGGACTAATGTTCTCACCATGTTTGGTTCGCAACACCTCGATAGCCCTCATAAATGCCTCCTTTTGGTTGTTCGGATTCTTGATACACACATTCACGAGAATCCAATTCGTCTTCTTCCCTTCAAGTTTCTTTCTGGCAACATAGCCCTCAATCGTCTCTTCCTCGCTTCTTTTAACGACCTCTTGAAGTTCCGCCACATAGGTCTCTTGCTGTGTCGGCCGGTGGTATCCGCAGAATTGGCAGTCGGACCACGATATGGGAATCATCTTCCCGCACTGCGGGCAGATCTTCGTCGGAGCGACGCCACCACCAGCGCTGGTATTATGCCAAACCCCCCACTCCCGGTCATCCTCGTAACGCCCCAGGCGCTCATAATTCCGACCAAAATCGAGGCAAATGAACTCCCCGTTCTTCCCGTCCGCAATTCTACTGGCCCGACCTAGGCACTGAAGATATTTCACCAACGATGTCGTCGAGAACATCAGCATCACAACCTTGATGTCCGGAATGTCAATGCCCGTCGTAAAGAGTCCAAAATTGACGAGAACAGGGAAATCCCCCCTTGCGAACGCATCAACGACATCCTTCCGCTCGCCGCTATACTCATCGTCATCGTCGAAATCCCCGGAAAGGCAGTAACGAGCCTCAATTCCGGCTTCGCAGAACGCTTTGGTAAGTTCTATCGTCTGCTCGCTTGAACAGCAAAATACGAGCGTTTTCTCGCCCGGACAGATTCTCTTGTAATTCTCCACCGCACCGACATATCTTGCCCGGGATTTGAATTTCGCAGCCATTTGCGATAGGTTGTAGTCTCCGCGCCCGTACGACCACTCTACATCCTCCATAGAAGGGGCGTCAAGCGAAAAAAGTCGACAACGGCAGAGATACCCGGAGGAAACCAGGTCTTTCACCTGAGGGCCGATTACAATTGCGCCGTAATCCAGACCGAACTGGCGCATCTGCCCGTATCTGGCAGGCGAGGCGGATAGACCGACAACAAAAAGATTAATGATGACAGGCTGTTCAAAAAGGAAGTCAAATTCAGCCCTATGACATTCATCTAGGATAAAGAAGCCAAATGAACAAAACCATTCATACCATTCCGGCTTCTTTAGCCTCTGCCGAAGTGTTTGGACCATCATACAGCAACATTTCTCTGTTGGCCGCTTCTTCGTCTTGGCGAAAACCTCCGCGGCATCCACTCCCCACTTCCGAGCGTGACCTGCATCTTGCTTGAGAATTTCCTCGCTGTGGGCAAGAATCAAGACGCGGTACTTACTCATCGACGCCATAGATCCGATAAGCACGCCCTTTCCGGATCCAGTCGGGCTTTGCACAATAATATGCTTATGCTTCCCGAGAGCCTGCCGGGACTCGGAAATAAGGGTCTTCTGATATTCCCTGAGTTGTATCACGCGTTCGCTTTCAGCCTTAAATAATACCAGTACCCCTCCAGCGTTCCATATTGGGCAATCCACCGTGACCTAATCGTAGCAAATGGAACTCCCCACTTGGTCTTGCAAATGTGGTCCAGTTGTTCATCGTATCTCCCGTCCTGGTTGTTCCACCCAGAGATAAACTCTGCACGGCACTCCTTTCCGTCGTCCGTGATGAATTCGCCTGGGGTTATCCCCTCGATAGCCTCAATCGGGACAAGAGCATCATCGTTAAACTTGCAATGTATCCTGTTCATTCTTATTATAAACTACGAAAAAACACTCTTCTTTGCTTAAAATATCTTTTCCGTTCCCCTCCATAATTGCGTACCGCTGCCAAATCCTATAGGCCTTCTCCCAAGAGATGCCGTACCTCATTCGACAGAGAAGGTCGCACACGCGGTCGCATTTAATGAGCGTTACGCTCTCAATCTGGTACTCCGGCCCGTTAAAGAACCGCAAGATGTCTCCGGTTTTCGCCTCGAGAAGGTCCAGCGTCTTTTTGTAATACATTCCATACGGCAGAAGAATGTAATCCAAGAAGAACTCCTTCGGCTCCTCGTGGTTCGGCTTATACAGCTTCCTCTTAGTCTTCCGGGACTCGAATCTTGCGGACTTTAACATATTTTTTAAGCAGATTGTGGACGGACTCGCAATAACCGTCCATCGTAAAATCGCCAACCTCTTTCACTTCGTCCGGCGCCCGTCTGTATTCGTATGCGAATTGAAGCATATAGGTTTGTATGTCACTCTTTGTCATCTTTCTGAGCGAAGAGTTCGCCTGCGGCGCCCAGTGAACACGACCCTCGTGCTTAAACCGCTCAATGGCTGCATTGTTCGGGTACTGAATCCACTCCTCTATGCCCATTAAGTAGAATCTCATACAAAACGGGAGCAAACACCATAAATGGTTTTTCTTCACTATCTTGTAGACATAGTTCTCACCAAACTGGGTCATATGGTTGCTTCTCGCCCACCGATACAGCGTAAACCTCCACATCTGCCAATCAAAATCATCCGGCTCTCCAAGAACACCGAAATCCCAAGCTGGCTTATGTTTTTCAACAAAGTCCTTTGCACCATAGTCGTCTGTAAAGTTACAGGCGTCAATGACACCCTGCTTGAAACAGATGTCAAAGAACCGGATGATCTGCGGAGCAGATGTTCTGTTCAGCGGATTGGCACTGCTCATATTGCGGTATATCCCCAGTCGTCAAGCCAAGTCAAGATTGCGAAATAATCGCCGAGAGAGCACGCGGGCAGTCTCTTCACCTTGACATACTTGCCGTAATCAAAAACCTTCGCAAGTTGGGTCTTATTCTCGTCAACTACGATTCTGTTGTCAATATTAATCATTTCTTCTGCAATTGTCCGGTTTCATCAATCTCCCAATCGCCCTTCTTGAACTCAGACGGGCTGAGTGGCGCATCAATCATCTTATCGAAGAGAAGAATGCGCTTCCGCATCTCTTCGATAGAAGCCTCAAAGTCCTTTCTTGCGAACTTAAACACAAGCCCGCGCCAAGGCGCAAGCGGAGAGTCCGTATCCTTGACGATGTCGTCGTCCTGGTAGATGTACTTGATCAGCCAGATCTCCTCCACGGCGGAATTTGACAAGAATTGTCCAAGAAGCTGGTCGCCGTGGTCCTTCCACACGGCGAGTTTCTTCTCCTCGTACGGGGTGTAGTCGTCCCCGAAGAACTCTATCGAGGTAGCACCGACAAGCGTCTTGAACTCCAAGACAAGCCGATTGTCGGGAGTGAAAGCGTCCGGGCTTGCACCAACCGGACAGTTGGTCGCAATCCAGAACGGGATCTCCGGGAGATCCTTGGAATACACCAGCTCCCGAAATCCGAGATTTGCGAGCGCCCACTGGTAAATCATGGGCTCCTGCTCGTTACCGATGTCCATCGCTCTACCCGTGATAGGATGTGAAAAGCCGTGTTTTCTCTCCCATCGCTTCGAACGGATGTAGGAAACATTGCCGTCAATAATCCTACCGCTCGCACTCGTTATCTGCCCAAGTTCGCTGGCAGTAATCATGCCGACACGGCGCTGTAGCCATTTGTCTTCCTTTGTCATCGCTTCCCGTGGTTTTTGATAATACCATCCTTCATCCTCGCCCAGTCTGACGGCGTCGCATTCGCGCTCTCAATCTTGTCAAGCAGGTCGTACGCAAACATCAACATCGCCTGCAACGCACCGGCTGAGAACTTCTCCGGTTCCTCTCCTTTCATGACGGCATCTTCCTTGAAATGCTCATACATATTGATAACAAGTTCCTTGTTCGTCATTGCTCGTCCTCCTCGGGGAATCTTTTGAAAAACTGCTCGATCATCTCGTCTGCGTACATACACGCTGCCTCACAGTCTTTTTTTGCTCCATTCTTGTCATAATACAATTCATCTAACGCCGAAATCGCAGCGCAAGCGAATTTAGCCCAAATTTCAGATTCTTTCCACATATTCTATTCCGGTAAATCGTTGTCACTCAAAGCATCAGCAACGGCATCCCTCACTGCATCCGACTCAAAGTCGTACATCGAGGCAATGTCATCAATGGTCTTTCCGTTCTTCTTCGCCCAGTCGACAGTCACCTGGACCTTGTCCTCGGTGATTATCTTCCGCTGGGCTGGCGCAGCTTCCGGCGAAGCCGGAATTTTACTGATCCGAAGACCCCAGGTCTCGCCGCCATCCTGCACATCCCTGGTCTTCTCCTTCGTCAGCCGGACCGGGATATTCTCTAGCCGAGCCGGGTAACCGTCGCACTCCGGGAACTGCTTCACCAGCCGCTTGCGATTCGTAGCGTTCAGAAGCATCGGAAGACTGGTGTACGGGTTAGGGGCAAAATGCGCCACCCAGACGCCGTTCTCAGTCCTTCCGTTGATCATTTCGCTCTCCTTGTACTCAATACGAGCAATGATAATTCTCTCGATGTCCCTGCCGTTCGGCAAGCACTCGACACCGCAGTGAGTGAGCTTCCCACCCTTGCGATAATGAATGTTTCTCTGATCTTCCATAAGACTAAAAATTTCAATCTACTCCTTCAAAAAGCGTGCCTGTGAAATTCTGTCTCTCGTCTGGCAGACAGCGGCCCTGCTTTTCGAATATCATCCTGATCGCGTCCCTATACTTTACGCCGTTGTTCTCGTAGTTCATTATCATCTCATAATATTTCGGGTAAAGCCGGAACAGAGTCTCGAAGCGGACATCGTCCTTAAACTGGCATCCAAACCCACAGCCAACACACCCGGTCCTGTCAACGCCTTTGTAGTAGATGTCTGCAATCTTGAGTTCTCTAATTTTGATATAATCCCAGATGTCCTTCTCTGTCCAGATTGCCAGAGGAGTACTTTCCGTGTGCTTACCAAAAACATTACACCCGCCCTTCCTTATATACGACATCTGCCTGGACTGGGATTCTGCCGCCATTACGCCGGTAATAGGATGCCTTCCGCTCTTCCGCTCGTATATCTCGGACGGGTTATGCTTCAATGCCTCACAGCACCGCATAGAGCAGAAGAAATCCTGCTCTGCCAGAAAACGCCATTTCTTCGGTACAGAGAAATACGAGCCTTCCCGTACCGCCGCCTTAGCAACAGCACCATCCGGCTTTTTCTTCATATAACACAGCTTGTGCGCCGTGTCCTTGCTTATAAGCGGAAAGCCGAACTGAGCCCAGTATTGACGGCAAGTCTTCTTCGGGTGTAGCTCAACGATATTGTAATCCGGGTCTTCCTTCAACTCGCGGACGAACCTAACAATGTCGGGCCACTCGTTCCCAGTGTTGCAGAAAACAGCCGGGATGGTCTTGTCTATAACGCGCACAAGGTCCAACAGAACTGTCGAGTCTTTTCCACCGCTAAACGCGACATATGCCATTCCGTCAACGCCAGCGAGGAAATTCTCAATCGTGTATAACGAATGATCTATCTTCTTATTAATGTCCCAGGACTGCCGTTCGCGGAGTTCCTCAAGCGTCATCCTTTCTGAACCTCCTTAACCGCCTTCTTGAACCTCCCGTTCGCATCCCGCTCCATCTTCTTTCTCTCCTTCTTCGGCGCATCCACATACTCCTGCACCTGCCGGACCTCTTCCAGCGCGATTTTCTCCTCGATCTCGTCCTCATTGCTCGGAATCACGCCCTCCGACCGCTTCTCGTAGTTGTCCAGCGCCTTCCTGACATCGTCAACCAGTTTCTGGTCCACCGTAAGAAGCGCCTGAAGCGTGTACAGAATCTCCGCAAAGCCGTAGACATTGTCCTCGTTCTTCGAATTGACCGATGCCACAAGGTAACCATACGGATTCTCAGACGCCGTAGAGCGCATCTTCCAGTTACCGCTGACCGTCTCAATCTCGAGCCAAAACCTTCTGAATTTGTACTTAAAACCCCCTCTTTCGCCCTTGGCGACGACGGGATTCGCGAGGTAAAAGTACCACCACCGCTGAATTTTTTGCCAAAATTTTTCCATATCGCAAAAATAACAATTTTTTACAAGGTTCTCATGACTCGGATTTGGTCTCCAACCCGGTTAACAGTAAAGATGACACCGAAAAGCTCTTTCAGCTTCGATGCCGCAGACCTGCATCTCCCCCAACAGTCAAGCGGATAAAATTTCCACGATCCGACCGGCAAACCCTTCAGTTCCGGATAAACCGGGTTTTCATAATTCGCCCGCCTACTCTTGTTCGGCCTGTCTTCGCAATACCATTTCTTGCAATACTTGCACTGCCGGTCTTCCGGCGCTACATTCCAGATACACATGCTTATTTAGAATTTTTCCAAACTATCATATCTCCAATATCCGCCTTCTCGGGGATGTCACTCAGGGGAATCCCCCATTTCTCCCACCAGGGCCAGACCTCTCCACGCTCTTCCCACTCCATCCTGGCGTCCATGTCCGGGACCAGGAGCATATTCGGCTCTATTTCCCGTAGATTTCCCTTTCCACCAGTCGCAAGGAACCTCCTCCCTCCGTAATATAACGATGCAAGCAGCGCAGACTTCTCAGACTCGACGATGAAGGCCTTCTTGCCGTCGTCAGGAATACAGGCTCCAAAGTAGCATTTTCCGGTATAGCCGTCGGCAACCCTATACTGTCTTCCGGGGAAAAACTCCCGATCACGGTGTCCATCTTCATTATACAGGATTCTTTTGTCATACAATATCTTACCGTCCTGGTCCACATACCAGAACACGCAGTTCCCGTGAGAGTCTGTCGTTACATTGTACTTATCCCAGACCTCCCTCACTCTTTCCTCCGGGAACATACCGCACATCCACCTAAACAACGAACATTTCTGCAAATCATACGCCTTCGCCCCCCTCAGCACATCCGGGCTGACATACAAACCCTTCGGCTGATCCCTCTTCCGGAAGTCCCGGTGCCATTCCAGCGTCTGAGGCTGGCCGTTTATCATCTTCAGCGCCTCCTTGAAATCCGCAGCACCTCCGAACTCGATAAGCCACTGGGGCAGCGACACACACCTGCCACCCTCCTCGCTCACCCAGACGCTCCCCCTGGAGATAAACACCTTCAGCTTATCCTTCCGGTACGAGTGGCGGTCTCCGTTCAGGTAATATCCACCTTGCAACCCAGCACCCTTCTCAACCAGTTCCATCCCGAGCAGTTTCGGGGCGTTCTGCAGCGCTACTGCCGGATCATATGCAAACCTATACTTATCTGTACTCATATGCTAAAAAGGTAAATCCGGTATGTCTTTCTTATCTCCGTCAATAACCGAGTCCGCAAGCCCGCTTTCGTCCTCTTCCTTTTTCTTTTCTTCGAGGTAATACCAAATTCCGTCGCTCCTTCTCTTGCTTGCGGCCCCCATCTTCTTGAACATCTCCGTGACCGCGCTCCTCGACCTCGGAGTCTCGCCCCAGTCGTTGCAGTACCGGATGTACTCCTGCACCCACTCCTTGAGGCTCTTCCATCCCTCTCCAAACGCTCCGCTCGGCTCGGCTGCGACATACCCCATCGTGTCTATCCACCTCCTCAGCGAGTTGGAATTCGCCTTCATCTCCTCAACCACCTCCTTAACGGTCCCGGCGATGTCAATCTTGCCGTCGTTCTGCTTGAATTCCTTGTATCCTTCAAGCACCCAGTTGAAAATCGCACTCTTTACCTCCGGTGCCTGGAGCTTCATCTCCAGCATCGGGTCCTTGTCGCGCTCGTCGATGTGGTTCGGAGCGATGATGATGAGAAACCTTCTGAAATACCCTTCAGTATCGTCCGTCGTCGGCGGTATCCGGTTCGCACAGCACAGCATCAGCGGAATCTTGTCAACCTTGGTCGGTCTCCGGCTATACGGATGCCTTCCGGTAAACGCTCCTCCCGAGACGAACTGCTTGAAATCACCGCCCGAGAAGTCCTTGTTGCTCACCTCGTCGCAGTAATTCACAATCTTCCCGTTCACATCCGCCAGGTGGTACTCCATCTGGCTGCTCTTGAAGAGCTGCTCCGGGCTGTAAGAAGACGCAACATTAGGTCCAAGCATATTGACCACGGCCTTGCAGATGATACTCTTGCCGTTCTGACCCTCTCCGACCACGAAACAGATGTACTCAATCTTGTACTCGGTCCGCTTCGCAAGGAAACATCCGCAGTACTGGTGGAATGTCTCCCTCATACTCTCGTCCGGTACCGTCTGAGCCAGAACCTTGTCCCATAAAGCGCTCCTTGCGCCTGACACATAATCGAAATCCAACACGATGTCGGTCTTGTATTTCACATCGAAATCATTAAGACGCATCGTCTCAAGGTCGAAAACACCATTATTGAAGCAGATATACCTCCTATCGCATATAAATTTGCATCTTTCGTCGCCTTTTAACCTATTTAGGCAGTAATCCATAATGATCTTCGCAGACCCGGTCTGGTACACGATGCCGACATTCATCTGCTCCATCACCTCGATAATGATCTCAAGCAGAGTCTCCTCGAGCATCAGCTCGAAATACTTCCCGTTGAAGACGTAAAGCATCCCGTCCTCATCCACCTTGAAGTAATCCACATCAAGGCCGCAGATGTACTTGCGGAACGCCTTCGCCATCCCGGCCTCCGTGCGCTTGTTGACCCGCTCGTCACTCAAGCCGGCGTCTTCCAATGATGGACCTGCGGTATCGCAGAGATATTCGACTATGTGTTTGTATTTCACTGAAAAATTGCGGTTTTTCTGTAAAAAAAGCCAGAACGGCAGGGGACCTTTCCGAAGAAAGGTGGGAACAACCCCTCCGCTCTGGCTCTATCTATCTCATTCGCGCCGTTCCCAAAGACGCGGATTGCAAATCTAAAAATTTATTTCCATCTTTCCAAATTCCTTTCGCTTGTCTTTTCGCTCCGAAGACAACCGCAGGATTTGGTCTTGCCGGATTTTAGGTTGCTTGCGAGCGCCAAAAATTCGACCCCGCAGTCACATCGTACTCTCCAAACCGCATTTCCGGACGGATTCGTACCGACAAACCCAAGCGCAGTAATGCGACCAAAACGAAGATTTGTAAGGTCCTGATGTCTAGAACAGCGCATCGTCGTCTTTTCTGAACATCTGGGTGAAAATGCCCTCCAACACCTGGACGACAATGGAATTGCCCGCCATCTTGTACTGCTGGCTTTCACTGATTCCAGCCGCCTTGATCTTGTCAATGTCACCATCTGCCACTCCCATAAGGCGGAAACACTCCCGGGAGGTGAGTTTTCTGATTCTGTAAACTTTTGCCATATCTTTATCAATAATTTTGTATCCGTTGGTCAATCCCCATCTGCTATTCTGCGGAACTATCGTGCCAATGACCTCGTCACCGACAAAATTCCCGTTATATCCATCATATGCTGTCATTTCTATCAATTTCCATCCATTCGTGAACGCAAAATTGCCCCAAGTCGGCAGCACCGTCCCCACAAAATCCAAGCCAGGATGAAGCCGATGGTTGTAATCGTCAAATGGTATTATCTTCTTCGTCTTCATATACCTCCAACACCAATACCGCCATCGTGTCCCAGCCTCCGCCGCACATCGTATGCACGCACATCGTCCAGGGCTTCGGCTCCTGCTTGATAATCACTCCTTTCTTGTCCCGAGTCCGGGATATTCCGTAGGCGTCAATCATACATTTCTATCAATAATATGTCTTTAGTCACCAATGTCGTAACAGTTCCGCATATACCCCTCGTATCAACAGACGGGACACGCCCCTTCTTGAACTTCGCCCCCTTGTCTCCCTCTCTCCTCCGACGCAGCTTCTCCTCCTCACTCCTCTCCCAGATCAGTATCCCCGTGTGCTTCATATTCCAATATCATCGGTTCTCGCATCCCGCCTCCAGCGGTGTTTATCGTCGGACACAACCCCTCCGGGTCATATATGTTCCCGGCGAAAGACCCGCCGGTCGCACCGAAGAGGTTACCTATCCGCTTTATCTTCATCTATCACTCCTTCAAAAACATATATCTCGGATTCTCCTGCGCACAATGTCGGACACAGCAACCCTCCTCCCTGCACTCTCCCTCTCCGGGTCGTGCTCGTCAGATAACTTCCGTCGAACACGCCACCGACCGGGACCTCTATGTACCCTTTACTCGTCGCTTGCCGTATCCTCAATTTCTCCATAAATCTCAAGTATACTAGTCATCTGGCAGTCCCATCCGCCGTGCTCCAGCCGTCCAAGGAAATTCTCCCAACTCAGCCTTCCCATCCTAGCGTAGAGGCACTTGCAACAGCCGTCAATCCCGTTCAGCACTATCGTCTTCATATACCTCCAGCAAAAAATAGTTGTTACAAGCGTCAATCCTGGTCGTTACCGACACGCAGACCCCGTCCGTGACAACAGTGTCATTGTAGCAGTCCAGGACATAAAAACCGCTCCCTACGCCCATCTCAAACGCCCTACGGAATGTCCTATCCCTCCTTACGCTCCCAGTTCCCATCTTCGTATACCTCCATCACCGCCGTAGCCGTGAACCCGTCCTTCGCACCCAGTATCTCCCGCGTGAAATTCGTCCAGCCCATCTTGTAATACCCGGCCTTGATGCACCTGCAGCAACCAATCTCGTCAGTGTTGATCGGAATCTTCCTCATAAGTCAATATGCATCCAAATCCGTATCCGTGAGTACCAGCCATTATCGTCGGAGCCAGCCCTCCCGTCCACATCACCCTTCCTCCCAACTGACTCGTCGGAGACCACAGCCCAAGGACCACCACCTCGTCGCTACGCATCCTCCAACTCCTTCAGCTTCTCATCCCCAAGCCCGGCGATGAACTGGTCCACCTTCTCCTGCGCGAGGTAGTATTTCTCATCCACCTTCTCCTCCAGCATATCCTTCAAGCGCAGTTTCAACTCCGTCGGATACGGGAACGAGAACCAGGCATCCCCAAGTATCGAAACCAGGAACACCCGCTCCCGGTTCTGGGGAATGCCATAGTCCTTGGCGTTCAGCACCTGCGCGAAATTCGTATACCCGTACCCAGTCAGTTCGTCGCACCATTTCAGGAACAACGGACGGAACTTGTCGCTCACCAGGGCCTTCACATTCTCCATCAGCAGATACTTTGGCTTCTTCTCGATGATGGCGTGCCTGGTGTACCACAGGATCGAACTCCGCGTCCCGCTCCCTTCCTCCCCGCCGGCCTGCTTGCCCGCATTCGAGAAATCCGTGCACGGCGTGCTGTAGGTCAGCAGGTCGAAATCACCCACCTTGCCCCAGTCAATCTTCGTCATATCCCCGAGATTCCTGTCCGCCAGTTCCGGGAACACCGCATCGTGCGCCCGGATGGCATACGGATCGATCTCGCTCCAACCGACGCACTCATACGGAATCCCCAGATTCCGGATAGCCATCAGCTGGCTGTCATACCCGGAGCAGAGCGTCACCACACGCAACGGGTTCTCTTCACTGAATTTCCATTCCATATTATTCTCCCCTGTTTTTAGGATAATCATAAACCTTGTTCAACTCAAGAAATCTTTTCCTAAGATATTTCGTTTCCCGCTTATCTCGCCCAAGAACATATGCGTACTTGTGCTTGCTCGGATATTCAATCCTCCTCGCCGACTCGATTTTCTTCTTGCTCATATCCCTTAACCGCACCTCCACATCGTCAGGAACCAGAGTCCAATCTATCCTACCGGTCTTGTCCCAACTTTTTTGCCAACGAATACCCAACTCCTGCGCGTATTTCTTATACGCGCTCTTCTGTCGGAAGAATCGATCGGAAACAATCTTCCCGGTATACGGATTCACATATCTCGTCACCGTCCCACTGCTCTGACCTAGATAAAAGAAATTACACGCCTGATATATAGTACCCAACTCCTTTGCCGTCGGATCACTATAAGCCGTGAAAAGACGAAAGTCGGTATTGGCGACCATCCATTTGATCGTCCACATCAGGAAAGTGCTCGCAAGACATTTCGGACTCCAGCTTATGCACGCTCCCCTGGAAATCAACCTCTCCATCTTATCCGTATCTTCTCCAAGCAATTTGCTGAACGCATTAGGTACGCTCATCAATGTCACACCGGCTAAAATCCCGTGCCACCTGGCTGAAAACCAGTGCGTCGTATACTGGGGAATGGTCCCAAGCCATTCGTGCCTCCTAATGAATCCTGCACATTCCCTCCGTTTCTCTTCATTGAATACAGGCTCAAAGACAAAATCCTCAACACGAATTTTCTCCACATCCGCCTCTGTAAGACCGGCGTTTGACAAATCCTCATCGCGGAAACGCATCCTCATGTCATATTGGAAACACCATGCCTTATCGTAGTTGTCCAGCAATTGAAATTGCTCTACAGATGGGTCTTCCCGGTCAATGAAGCCAAATAAATTATCCATAATCTAATTCATTCAAAACTAATCTTGAGGTCGCGGGCGGACTCGAACCGCCATCTCATCCCGGAAGCCGCTTGCTTCAGACACTCCCCGATGCGATCATACCATTATACCACGCAACCATTCAGTGCAGCCGTGAGGATTCGAACCCCTATCCTTCATGCCGGTGCGTATCACCTAACCCACTAAAAGTTAACCCGGCACTATGCTCAACCACTTAAGCTTCCGACCGCAATCCTTTAACTACTCGGCGAAGAACTTCCGATAGGCCTCGCGGCACTCAGCCTCGCTCGCGAACAGCACATCAGCGTCCACGATGCCCTGGTGCGAGCACAACTGGTACTGCTCCTGCACCTTCATCTGGCCCTTCTCGATCTTCTCCTTTATCGAAGCGCCGCCAGACGCAGCACCCTCAACGGGCACCGGCACGAACAGAGCGCCGTAGATGTCATCCTCCTCCACCTTCCAGGCGAGGCTGTTGAAAAGGAACACGTGGTCCCCGGGTTTGAATTTCATCATAACTAATACAATTATTAAGGTTAAACAGTAATCAACTCTTCAGCCATCGGCAGCGACTCGATCCACTCACAAATCTCGTGCCACTCAGGCAACCTATGATTCTTCCTCTGCTGCCAAATCCGCCTCAGACACTGGTACGAGAAGAAATCCACCTTCGTCAGCTCCTTCCCCATACTAATCGAAGCCTTCGCCCTCTGCAGTTCCTCTCCACTCAGCCCCTTGCAGTCGATATGCATCGTGCTCTCGCTCATCAGCCGCTCGTGTCCAGCCCGGTAGGTCTCCAGTTCGCACCAGATGTACACCGGCAGCGTCATCCGTGCCCAGACGACCACCCCTCTCAGCACCTTAGCGTGCTCATCGCCGGCCTTTACCAGCCTCATCAGCAGTTCCATATCCCGGGGGTCTACGCCAACATACCAGTCTCCGCACCAATCCCCCTCCACGTCCAGCCCGACGCTCGCACCGATCCTGCTCCTCTCCTCCTTCCCGTACGACAGCCTCAACGCCTTGAACGCGCTCACGAAGCCAGCAATTTCCAAAGTCTCAATCTTTACCATATTCCTCGTATAAAATGTCAACTATAATGTCAATATTCATCTTGATCTGCTCGTACACGTCCAGCTTGTAATCATTCTTCCGGACCGGCCATCCGTGACAGATCATCTCCCACTGGCACCGCGACCAGAACATATACATAGACTCCATGTCCACGAAATCCAGGAACTCGGACCGCGTTTTCGGACGACCGCCATACTTATCAACCCCAAAACTCCTCCTACTACTCCTCTTGGCATAACACTCCCGAAGGTACGGCATCACATCATAAATCCTCAAACTGTCCGAATTGACATCCCAGGTCAGGACATTGAATTTCTTCCTTTCCATTCCTATACTTCTATTTCTATTTCAAATATTCCATCTTCCTCCACAATCTTCTCCTCCTTCACCGGCAGTTCGATCTCGTCCTTCCAGCACTCCCTCCAGAGACGCTCCTTCAGCATCTCCTCCGCCCGCTTCCGGGCTTCCTCCACGCTCCTGCCGACGCCTTTCCCTTTCATAGCCACAACCATCTGTACCCTCCGGTACATCCCTTCCGGTTCGCCGCCGCCCGGATGTCAGCACCCTTCAACCCGGTCTTCAACGCAGCATCCGCCACACTCGCGTGCCACATAACCATATACCCGTCCAGGTCATACTGCCCCAGCCTTCTCAGAGCAGGCTTCGGACCTCTCCTCCTCGGACGCTCCCGCTCGTCGCACCACTCCAGGTTCTCCGCCCGGTTGTCCGTCGGATCCCCGTTCTTGTGCCTCACGAACTCCCGCCCCTCCACATTCGGGACGAAAGCCCGCGCCACCAGGTACGCGACGCTCTTCCTCTCTCCAGCCAGCGACACCCAGGTCCCGCCGACCGCCTTCAGGGGCAACCCGTCGGACAGCACCACCCCGTCACTGGTGACAGAGTAGCGTCCGCCCAGTTTCTTCACCTTGACACTATGCCCCCACATGCCCCTCAAGATAAGCCCAGTCGACAACCTCGTACCTGTCGCCGACCAACAAACCGACGCACACCTGTGTCAGCGCGTCCACTACCGCCTGCCTGCCGTCATACGTCAGAACCTGGCCCAAATGCAGTTTCTCTTTCATAACAGTCCGCATTCGCCTTCAAATCCCGTGCCATACCACACACTGGTAAGCTCCCTTTTCTCCACAACATCCCGCGCAAGGACTTTATTCCCGATCTGGCTGACCGGAAGGTATGCAGTATTCCGGCTGTTCAGCACCATTACTCTCCAATCCCCATCCTTCTCCCGGACAGCATACACCCGATCCGCCCATCTCATCGGAATCCCCTTCGCTTTTCCGCTATCGGACACCGCCCTGGAGATGTTCCCCGGGGCCATTCCAAGCGCTTCGGACGCCTTTTCCAGCGTCTCGTAGAACCCTTTTCCGTCCAAACGGACCAAAACCCTCTTACTCATAATGTATAAAATTTCTCCATTTCAATTTTTCGCAAAGATAGCCATTTTGCCGGAAAAACAAGGAAAATCGACCTTTTTTGAGCAAAAATGTAGTTGTCGTGTAGAAACTACATTCGGAACTACATTTTGTCGGAGGCTGAAAACCAGGCACTTACACTTGGTTAGTGTAGTTCAGTGTAGTTAGTGTAGTTGTTTTCCCAGGATACCCCCCTTATCACTCCACCACTACAACCCTACCTATAAACTACTATTATTTATTTAATTATAACTACATTTATCTACATAAAGGTATAAAGTATTAATATATAATAAGATAGAGAGTGTAGTCGCAGTGAAAGATTATATTTAATCCGCAAACGAACTACACAACTACATAGGCGATTTTGAGACCCTCCAGCGGGTCAAAAAATGCGAAAAAAAAATTTTAAAGTCGCACCCGGGCGTCGCCGCGTTTGCCCCAGGGATACCTCCGCCCACCCTTAAGCGTTTAGGCGTCAAATACTTGCGTTTTTTTAATGGTCGTTAAAGATATGAATCTTTTTTAAATTTTTTAAAAATAGGCCCCTGGTTTTTAAAATTTTTTAAAAACTGCCCAGCTCGCCCATTTTTTAAAATTTTTTAATAATTACATACCAGTTTTTAAGATCTTTTAATAATTCCGATGCCGGAGCTGATTTTAAAATTTTTAAATATATAGGTCCTGGTTTTTCAGATTTTTTAAAAACTCATTTTGTATATATATAGGTTTGCGCGCGTATGCATATTGTGCGTAAAATTCACGCAAAAATTCAGATCTTTTTTTTGTAATAAAATTGTAACAAAATTGTAATAAAATTGTAACAAAAAAACTTGCATAGTATAAAAATTCGCCGTACCTTTGTGATGTAGTTATTATGCTACATTTGATTAGTTCATTTTTAATATTTTTTATTAATGCAGCCGCGGGGCCGCTCTAGTGTGGGGGCCCGCTTAAATATGGCAAATGTGCTTTATGACTCCACGATGACACCGAAGGCCGTTATCTCGGCCAAGTCCGCTGACAAGAAGGCCGTACATACGGCCCTGGCCGATGCGGCCAAAATGCTGGAGGCCGCATTCTCGGCCATAGTCAAGGCCGATGACAAGCGGGCCCGAAATGTGGCCAACGCGGCCAAGGGCCGTTATCAGACGGCCGTCGGTATAGTGGCCGCTTGTTATCCGTATCAGACGGCCGAGGGCGTTTTACTTCGCAAGGCCGAGGCCGAGGACGGCCGAAAGTACTGGGCCGAGAAGGCCGTCACGGCCGTGGCCGCGCGCGGCCTGCTTCGCATCTCGCTTGACAACTTTATTAAGGGGAACGGCCAGCCGGCCGTGGCCGTGTACGAGATAGGGGCCGAGGTCGAGGCCGTCGCAAAGAAGGCCGCAAAGTAAGCGGCCCAGTCTAGGCCGGCTGACTACCGGCCTAGACTACCAATTTGGCCCCTACCATAGGCGGCCAGCATATCGGCCCGGCGCTGACCGGCCCTGGCCGAATTGCTGACAACCTTAGGGACAGGGAACAGGCCGAGAGTCCGCCGCGGCCGATAAGCGAAGAGAAAGGACAGGGACAGCGGGGCCGAACTACGGCCGGGCGGTTCTAACTGACTGACTGAACAAGTCCCACAAGGCCAATCACTGATGAGCGGCCGGTTGGGATTTTTGTTTTGTTGGGAAGGCCGAGCAACCGGAGTTTTGTCGAGCGCTGGCCGTCATTGATCAGGGATGACGGTTAAAAGAGAACCCACTGAAAAGCACGAATTATTTGGGAACGATTGAGGGGAGAGGATAGTTGCTGAATAGGTTTGAATCGGCCGAGCAAGGGCACGAAGGCCTCCCATCGAGGGGGCCGAGCGTGAATACGCCCAGGCCGTAGGCAGAGGTCCTTTTGAGAGAGCGCCTGTATAGAGCCGACCTATTGCGCTATGCCGATAGCAAGGAAAGGCGCAATAGGGAAAGAGTCCAAAAGAGCGAGTGAAACGACATCGGAACGAGATCCGCCCATATAGGAGGCCGAAGACTCCTGGGCGGGTGCTATGGCGTGGAGGGTTGCAGTTGGTGCGACCCAATGAAGCGCGGACGGCTGGGCGAGTCGGGTTCGAATCCCGATGCGCCTGCGAATCATTTAAAATAGAACGAAAAATGAACAAGTATCAAATGATCAACCGCAATCATTTATTGAAAGCGGAGGACGAATTGCTTGAGGCAATTTTGTGGGCGCGTCATTACGGCGACGATAAACTTGCCGACTTGATTGGCAAGACATTGGACGATCTTTCAATGTGCCGGAGCCGGTGTTGGGAAATGGGATTGGGCGAAGAGTAACAAAAAAGCAATGGAAACGACCTACTTCAGAACGAGTCGCGAGATGCTGTGGCATCTAATCAGCGAGACGGACGAGTTTGTCCGCAAGGACGACTTGAGGAACAAGACCAACGAGGAGTTGATCGACTTCATCGTGGGGGTGTACGACAATATGTGGAATCAGCTAAACAATAGCGAGCAATGAGTAACGAATTCAGATTCAAGGTCTACCCGACCCAGTATGTTCGGGGATTCGTGCCGACCTATTGTCTGACGATGGAGTCAGCGATGGACGAACGGAAAAAGATGGAAAAAGCGACCGGAGTCGAATGGAGAGTCCGGCGGATCTCATAAGTTTAACAAATAAAATCACAGAGTTATGAGGACAACAAGTATGAGCAACGCTCGTGCTTTCCTAGTGAGGAAGTACGGCGAGAGTTTCGGGCAGACGATGTTTGCGCAGATGTTGCAGATGTTTTGGCTCGGGCCGGAAGACGAGGTCAACGAATCAATGAGGAGGGCTGTTTATGGAGCATAGGGAGAAATGGGAGAACTGGGTGCTTGTGGCGCTCGGTGTGATTGCCGGACTGCTTGCGGTCGTGGCCGTCGAGTTGGGCGGCGTGGATTACGCCTTGTATTGGGGTGGGTTTGAGGTTCAGACGGAACAAGTAACAAACGAATAATATCAACTTTAGGCCGGGGACGGGGGTTTAATACCGAACAAAAAGAGTTATGATTAACACTAGGAAATGGACCGTGCGCTTCAACACGGAGAACGGCAACAAGTACGAGAATGTCATCGGATTTGACATCTGCAAGGTCATCGACTGGATCTGCAAGGAGTACGGCATCGAGTCGAAGGACATCGACTATGTCAGTTCCGAGGAGGTCGTAATCATCGACTAGTTAATCGGGCGGTCGGGGTTGAATGTCTCCGACCGCTTGCAAAGTATTGGATGAGGCGTAAGGACAACTAGTAAAATCACAAAGCAATGGGTTACAGCAATTCAGAAGTCGCGCATCGGTTCGCGACCGGCATCGGCGAGCGGTGCAAGGGTAGCAATATGTTCTTTGAGGGGAACATCATCTACAGTTACGGACATCATTTCCCGATGGCAATCAAGTGGAACGGCTATCTGCTTTACAACGATGAGCGGTACAGCGTCAGCACTGCGAAGCATCAGGGTTATGTGTTGGGTGCGTGCAGTCATATGGACATTGTCCATTGTGCCACGCTGGAACACTGGGATTATTGGGGGAAGAAGGAGTCGCAGGCGTTCATTGACCTAAATTTCAAGCGGTGGAAGGGAGAGATTGACGGACTTGTCAAGAAGATGGCGACAGCTCGGAAGCCGGAGAAATGGCTCGCACGAATCATCGATGTGGTCGAGAGGGTCGGTCGGTTCTGCGAGGTGTTCGGTCAGAAGTTGCCCGAGTGGTCGCTGAACTACGACGACCCGAAGAACCTTGAGAGGGTGAAGGAGGTTGTCAGGCAGGAGACGAAAGAGAAGAATGAGCGCGAGCGGAAGCGCCAGGATGAGCAGATTCAGCGATTCCACGAATTTAAGACGAACTGGGTTAACCTTCCGTACCAGATCGTCCGGTATCGTGAGGAGAAGAACAGATTCGAGACGAGCAAGGGTGTAGAGATTCCGTACGAGAAGGGTCTTGAATTCTACCGGAGGTTGCGCGATGGCGAGCTGAAGGTGGGCGATATGGTCTGCTTCTATCGGGTGCGGAGCGTTAGCAAGGACACCGTGGCGGTCGGGTGCCACACTTTTAAGAGAAAGTACTTGCTGGACTACGGCAAGAAGATGTTTAACGAATAATGAAGAAGAAAATGAAAGCGATTGATTTGGTTCACGCGATGTGCTATGACCCCGGCCTCGCGAGTGGATGCACGATGACCTATGACGGAAGTGTATCGTTGAGGGATTATTTTGGAGCGGTCCGGCACGACGGAGAGATGCTTCACGGAGAGTATTTCTACTTTTATGTAGAGCCCGGTCAGACAAGTCTTGCCGGAGTCGGGATGCCGGTGCCGGATGTGGTCATCGAGACAGAATACAAAGATAACATTTTACTTTGGAAATTGGAGGACTAGTTATGGGATGTTTAACAGGAGACGCGAGAGTGTTTGCAGTGATCAACACTGCGGAGTACAATGAAGACCACCGATTTTGTGTGGTCACAGTCAGCATTGATGACCTTGACGGTTTTGGATTCGATGCGGTGGAGATTGAGCGGATTGACGGCCTGAATGTGGGCGGTATTCTGAATGATTTTGATTTTTATGGAGTAATTGTAATAAGGGTTGCGTAAGATGAAAGTATCTGAAATGAATGCAAAAGACAAGGGTCGCAAGGTTCGAATCTTTGTCTCTGAATGTGTCAAGAACACCTACTGCGACGATGACCGCAAGAGATATGGCTGGTGGTATTCAGTGATAGGCGGTCAGGTCGGCTACTTTGTTACCAAGCGACCGACGAGCGGTTGCAGTCTGCAAGGGTTGGAGGAGTACGAACACGACATCTTCAACATCAACGGAACGATCGACACGAAAGAAATGTTTGAATACTTAGTTGGTAATATCGAATAATTATGGCAAGACCTCTTTATGAAATTGCCCGTGAGATCCGCAAGGATTGGGGCGCAAAGGTAAACTTCGCCGCGAAGCCTTACCTTGATGCGATGATGTGCCTGGACAGCATCGACGACAACTACTATTTCGACAGCGCGAAGAGCGTGGTGCTTTATTTCCTCTGCAACGCCGGCACCTGGCGTGGAGAGACTGCGAAGAGAATAAAGGCTGAACTGAAAGCAATGTGCAAATGAGAGCGAAGATTAACCACGGCAATCGTGGCAGACAACTGCCGCCGAAGGACTACGGCAATGTAACGTGGACGGAATTAATGGTTGATTCTGTCGCAAACGGTCATAACGACCAGGCTATTGAGTATTTCAATCGAATGAAAGAATTCGAGCAGAAGAACTTTCTAATATACGACTATGAGACGTATGGGTTGTATGGCGAAAAATGTTTTCAATTAATCATCAAGAGTTTGTAATATGGAAGAGTACATCCAAGAAATCGCCGCCTATGTGGCGAGTCACGTTGAGAACTACGAGACATACTTGCAGTTGGCGCTGGATAGGATGGACAGGAATCGCTGTCCGTTTTGGATGGCGGCCGACGAGGGTTTCTACAACGAGATCACAAGCGCCATCGAGGATTGGTGCTGGGAACACGACATCGACTATGATGATTGGGATTTTGAGGAGTTGATTGAAGGGGAGGACGGAATCATATGGGAATGCTAATCAGATGGGCCGTACAGGAGGCCGTGTTAAACGACAACTTAAAAGTATATAGCGATGAAAAAGAATCGGGAAATAACCTACCTTGACACTTTCTGCGAGGGCGGGCACTCGTACCAGGACTACCTCGAGTGGTGCGATGAGTACGAGGTCGGTGCGGATGTCGAGGGTGGCGAGGACTACTGGCGCTGGGTCCACGATGAGATTGCGGTGGATGTGGAGGAATTCTTCACGAATCTGAAGTTCAGCGAATCGAACGGACCTTGCGTAGTGTCCGGAAGGCTTGATATGTGGTGGGGTCATCCAGCCATTGAGCCGAAGAAATTCAATAGCCTGACCGATGCGGTGAGGGCGTGCTGGGACGATGCGGATGCGGTGCAGGTATGGACCAAGAACGGAGTGGTTTTCGTCAAGGCGATGCACCACGACGGAACTAACTATTTCGAAATCCGACCGCTGACCGATAGGGGCGTTTGGATGATGAATAATGGAGAGCGCGTGTGCCTTGGCAATCATTGGCATACAGGGAAATATCCGGAGTATTTGTATTGATATGACAATTCTAGCATTTTGGACGGTCGACTCATATGAGGTCGATCGCCACACACTTGACGATGTGTCCGATGTTGAAGCATTCGACATTTTGTGGCACAAGCGGGACGAGTTGAATGTGCAATTCTATGACCTAGGTGCACGGCTGTACAACGACTCGGACTGGCAGCATGGCATCGGAAGTCTGTCGGATTTCGAGGATGACTACAACGATGAGTATCTTGACGGAGGGCACTGGACGAAAGTGCTCTTCATTGATGAAGATTATGTTAAACAAATAGTGGAGGAATAATTATGAGAGATTACGAATATCACGACATTAACGAAATGGGGCACCCTAGGTCTTTTGTCGACGGAAAGGCTCACCCTAGGTTTGGTTACGAGCTTCGCCTCCTGGCGGAAACCAACAAAACATTGCTCGGAAATTTCAATAAAGTATCCAAATGGATAAAGACGAACTGTCCGCATCTGTCTGGTGTCTTTAAATGTCGTCACGATGTCTATCATTGGACGGCACTGGTTGTTGAGGACGGCAAATCATATCTTGAGCACGGAAGCCACGGATATGGTTTCTCGACAGCCCTCTCTGAAGACGATACGGCTGTATTTTCAAGGGGTAGTATGCAGAGAAAACCTTATGCTTTTGAGGGCGTTCAGTTCTTCCCCAATTGCCGGCTTGAAGAGTTCCTCAAGCAGTGGCCCGAAATTAAACAACAAGTAATTATTGAGACCAAGGAACAACGCGGAGTTTATAGCGAAGATTTTAAAGCATAATATCATGGCAAAGACAGAATTCAAGCACTCCTATAAGGAGTTTGGCGCTGAGGCGATTGCACGGCGCGTAAAGCAGATGGTCGAGTTCCGCGACCAGGTGGATGTGGAGACCGCACAGGTCAAGTTCAGTTACGGCAACCGCAAGACCGGAGCGAAAGTGCCGAGCGTGAGTCTGATTCCGGTGGCTGACTGCGGCAACTGCAAGGTCTGCTCGAGGGGTTGCTACGATGTCCGGAATGTCTGCTTTCAGAAGACGGTGCAGAAGAGTCGGGCAAATAATAGCGCAATCTACCACGAGAATCCGCAGAAATATTTTGGCGAGATTCTCAAGGAGGTAAAATCTCAAAAATTCTTCCGCTGGCATGTGGGCGGGGACATCGAGAACTTTCAATACCTTGATGCGATGGTGTTTGTTGCAGAGAAGACTCCGACCTGCGAGTTCCTGGCGTTTACGAAAATGTACAATCTCGTAAACAATTACCTCAAGAACATCGGTCCGCTCCCCAAGAATCTGCACATCATCTTCTCGGATTGGCGTGGGGCAGAGATGGACAATCCGTACAATCTGCCGGTGAGCAGTCCTCTGTGGCCGGATGGCACGAAAGGTCCGCACTGCACGGACAAGCAGTTCATGTGCCCTGGTTCATGTGAAGAGTGTGCAGAAGAGTGGAAGGGATGCTGGGCAGCGAAGAGTGGTGAAACAATCTTATTTGAAGCACACTGATATGAAAGAGAAAATAGATTGGGATGTTTTTCGCGCAGAGACCGCGAGAGCAATCATTTCCGCAGAGGCTGGATGTACATACACGAGTATGGATCCGCAGTACGCAGAGGCCCGTTGTAGGACAGCGATAGTATGGGCGGACGAACTTATCAAACAATTAAAAAAAGCAAACTGATATGGTTTACGGAGTCCACGCAGACACAAAACTGAAGATCGGAGGATGGTCTCAGTTTTTCAAGACGATGTTCCATGTGAGCGCCGGGAGCAAACAAGAAGCCGAGAAGGTTGCGCGACGGGAGTTGGAAAAAGCGCCAGTCACCTATGACAAGTTGTTCATCGAATACCTCGGGAAAGAGTACAAGGTTTTCTCCAATGACGAGGTGCGGATCTTTGGCATAAGATATGGAAAGGATTCGATAACGAAGGTGATCACCTTTGATGGCACGATGCAGATCATAATATACTGCAACCGCAACGGCAGAGAAGACAACGACAATATCGGGGTGTGGAGTCGGCCGGCGGATTTCAAGAAGGTTGTTGATGACTTATTCTCAAAAATAAAATACGAGGAGATTTAATTATGGCACAATTTCTAACATTCGATTTCGAGGCCTTCTTACAGAAGTATTTTGGTCTCGTTGGCAAGTTGCATTCAGATTTGGATGCAAGCGATCCGGAGGTTTGGGCAGAGCACGACCTCGAGGAGTTCTACACCAAAGAAGCGTGGGATGCCTGGCAGAGGGCCATCGACTTCTTTGAGGATATGGCAAATATCGGACTGATCTCGGAAGAGCAGTTCAGTGAAATAACAACCCATTTTTGTGACAACGCATAGTTATGGAAATGAAAAAGTACAAAGTAACGCTTTACTACCACTCGAGCGTCACGGTGGTGGTTAGTGCGGAAGACGAGGACGAGGCCGTCGAGAAAGCCTATGACGAGGCGTGCGACGAGAAATACGATGAGGATTTCAAATTGAACGCACAGGAGGACGGATGTCCCGATGTGGAAGAGATTTAGAAAAATTTTTGTACTAGTCAATCAAGTTTGGCATAGTATATGAAATATATGGCAATCGTTGCCGGAGCGGTTCTGGTGGGACTGCGCTGGCATAGCGAATGGGGATGGTTCATCGTAGCCATCGTGGCAGCATTTATTATTAACATTTTAATAGACAAAGCAGATGAAAAAGAAAATCGACAAGATCACTGACAAGTTGATCGAGCTTCAGGAAGAGCTGGAGCAGATGGCAGAGGATGCACAGGAAATCTATGACAACCGTTCCGAGCGCTGGCAGGAGAGCGAGAAGGGCGAGGCGTATGCGGATATGATTTCCGCCCTTGAGGATGCGGCGAGCAGCGTCCAGGATGCGTATGACTACCTTAGCGACTTCGTGGAATGATAGCGCTGATTACTTACGATGGCTACGCCCTCTATGAATGGGGGCGTGGCTATAAATCAGAAATCGGAGGAGAGTGGATTGTGTTCGACTCCGCCGGCCAATGGAAAAAGTATATAGATAAAATCAAAGGGAGATGAAAGAAAACAAAGCAATTATCGGTATCAATGAAGAGACCGGAGAGAGGGTCGTGTTTAAAAGTATCAACGATGCGGCAAGGAATCTTGGTGTGAATTTCGACGCTGTCAACAAGGCGGCGGATCGGAACGGAACTGTCAAGGGTTGGCGTATCTATCCGTCTGCGGATAACATCCGGCGGAGAATTGAGTCACTTGAATATCAACTTAAAATTGTGGAGGAATAGACAATGAAGACAAAAGACCAACTTGTTACGCTCGGTCTCAGTGAGAAGCAGGCCGACGATGTGATGCTCCTCGAGAGCAAGATGCTTGAGACCGCCGTGCGGTTTCAGTTCAAGAAGAAGGACGGCAGTCTGCGAGAGGCGGTCGGCACGCTGAAGAGGGAGAAGATGGTACAGGCGGACGGAAGCGTGTGGGAGCCGGTCGGAGAGGCTCGTCCGGATGTTCCTACGCTCGTCAAGTTCTGGGATCTCACGGTCCAGGGCTGGCGTTCGTTCAATGTGTTCAACCTCGTAGCGGTGGAGGGGTAGGATATGAATGCGATTAACAAAAAGGCGCTTTATGATTGGGCGTGCTTCGCCCTGACCTGTTACGAGATGCCGGAGGAGCATTGCACCACCGAGCGTGAAGCCGTCTGCGATATGTACGATGTGCTTATCGAAATCGTTAATGCTTGGGATGAACTTATAACCGAGGAGGAATAGTTATGTTTGAAGAAAAAGCCGAAGAGCAGAAGGCGGTGGTCATCGCCGTCACGCAGCATTACATCAATATGCTGTACAACAATGTGATCGAGGATAACGGAGTCGAGTCCTTCATCGGCTGGTGTGAGGACGGAGACATCTTCGATGAGGACTCGCACGACAAGTGTGTGGAGCTGATGCGCGAGGTCGCACCGCTCATTGACGAACTGACATACAAATTTCTTAATCTTGGGCACTGATATGGCAAAATGGAGTATAAAAATCCGCCTGGTCGAGACATACGAGAACCGGGTGGTGGTCGAGGCGAAAGACCTCGATGAGGCAATCAAGAAGGTCGAGGAGGCCTGGAAGGAAGACGAGCATATTTATAGTGACACGGTGGACATTATGCAAGAGCAGGATGTCCAGTTCTTCAAGAATGGTCTCGCATCAGACTCAGACATTAAGTATTGCATAAACATCGACTGATATGGCACGCAGAAAGAAAGTGGACCTGGTGGTCGTGACTTGCTACGGCGAGTCAAAGATTTGGGAGCGGTCAGAGGCTATCGCGTTCTTCCTTGAGGGAATGCGGTGCTGCGAGGGCGCTGAGAGAGAGCGCTACACCGAGATTTATCTTCAACTTTTAGACGGCGCAAAGGAGGCGTTTGATTATTAGTTATGGCACTTAGGGTAAGTTACAAAAATCGCATCGGCTGGTACACCAAGACCGAGCGCTGGCCGGGTGAGCCGGATAAGAAATTCAAGAACTGGATGTGTCACGCAAATGTGGACCTGTGGGCGGATATGTACTTCTACAAGGTTAAGGAAGACCACGAGGAGTTCGGGACGAAGCGCAAGAAGGGAGACAAGATGGCACAGCTCATCGGATTTTGGATCGACACGGCTCATCTCAAGCGGTCGCTGAAGGATTTCGGTTACAGCGAGGCCGATGACTTCCACTTCTTCGCCGATCAAATGGATGCAGACATTTGGAAGGCGGTCAAGATTCTTGCCGATGCCGGCAAAAAGGTAACGATAGTCAAATCACAAAAGAAGAAGAAATGACACGACACTTTGAAGACTGGACCATAGAGGTCACGGAGATTGACCACTGGGCTTACGGCAGAGGATTTCGCTCTACCGCTTACATCGCAAAGACGGATGGGACAAAGTCTGACATCCGGGAATTCCACCGCTATGGAGGGATTAAGAATCAAAAGCAGATGCTTGAGTACACACAAAAACTTTTGGAGAAATGAAAATCTACGTAGGAAGATGGGACCTTCTTCCCGAGGACTGGGAGGGAATCAACGGACTTTACGAGAAACCCGAGTGGCTAATCAAACATGAAATCGCGAGGCAATACGAAGCCGATATGTTACGGAATCCACTGGGTTGTCAATTCCTTATCGGAGAGTACACGCCTATTCAGTTCGAGGAAACCTTTAACGGCGATAACGAACGCAAACTTAACGGGACTGATTACTGGATCAAAATCTTCTAGTTATGGCACAAAGAGTATTATTCAGAACAAAGGCTGAGGCTTACGCCGCCGCAAAGAGGTCCGGCGAGCCGTTCTACACATCGACCTGCGATTGCGGGAGGCTTTCGGAAATCGCGGATGCGAAACTTGCAAGCGGTGGAGTTGCCGGTGAGACTGGCTGCTTCCGTGGACCTTATGGTGCAATCTATGCATGGTGGGAGGAGTAGGTATGGAACAGAAACCGATCTATGCGGTGGTTCGCGGCGACCAGGTCGTCGGCGGCCCTTACCCGAATAGAAGGTTGGCAGAAGCCGACTGCTACAAAGGCGAGGAGGTCATAGAAATCCTCCCGACAGACGAAGGATACGAAGAATTTAAATCTTTCATGAAATGACAAAAGCAATGCTGCGCGCGGAACTCTTCCGCATCAAGGGGCTTATTAGGGATGCGCTTCTTGAAGAGGGATTCAAGGGTCTCCCGAATTCGGAGACAGATTTTTACAATGCCGTATACGGCATCTGGAAAGAAATGAACAAACAAACTTACGAATAGTATGGCAACTTACTTTTACATCAGAGACAACATCCTCATCAGAGAGAAGGTTGTCAAAGCACCGGCTGGCAGTCAAATCCTCTATGATGTGATTGAGGATGTAGTCGGCAACAAAAAGGCGAGCAACGGAATTATGTATGCCATCGAGGTAGATGGCTGGGGAGAGCTTGCGTGTGTCGGAGAACTCTATGAAACAGCAGAGTTTATCGTAGAGGCAATATCAGAAGAAGAATACAAAAACTTTTAAGACAATGGAACAATTCAAGAAAGCATTTGCGTGGATGCAGAGAGTGCAGGAAGCCTGCCTTTTCATGCCGGGAATCAGTGTTGACATCGAGTGCCAGTTTACCCCGGCCAATCACAAGGAAGGGTCTATCGACGGGTTCACTTGCAGGGTAACTGTTAGGGATATGGAAAGCCACGAGAGAAGTGCTGCGGACTATATGCCGTGGTACGGATGGGATTTGTTTGGAAAGGAGAAAGCGGAGGTGGAGGTGTTCCTTGCCGCCCACGGAATCCGCATCAGAGAAGGCGTGTCCGTTTTCACGAACTCTGAAGTCGATGATCTCCGAGAGGCGGTCCTTGGCAGAATTGAGGACTTGGCAGACGCTCGCGATATGACGAACGGACTGAATTTGCCGAAAGCCGCGTCCCTCTATGAGAATGAAATCAAGAAATACAACGGAATCCTTGCCAAGCTCCAGTAGTTTGGCAAGGTTCTTGCAAAGAACAAATGTTATGAGGTACTTGTCTGACAGCGTTATGCTGGACACGCTTAATAAAGTCCACGCACTTCAGGTGGAAGCTCTTAAGAAGGGTTATTCCGCTCACGTAGATGCATACACCCATCAGAACTGGCCGGAAGCTGACGGAACTCATCTGTCGTTTGGTCTCACCATCTTCGGGGAGAGGGAGATTATCCGGTCGTTCGATTTCTCCTCCTCCGATCCGGAAGGCGTGCTGGACGCAACCTACGACCTCGCAGTTGCATTTGTAAAATGTCTGCAAGATGTATAACATCGCTTTCTTTGAGAACGGCAGATTCTCCACGAATGTTGGAGGACCTATCAAAACGCTTCCGGAGGCGCTGGAGCAGATGAAGCGTCTTGCTTCCGGTCTCAAGGCAGAGGAATTGCCGGGTTATTTCGGCTACAAGTTTGATCGAGGCGGAACTCCCTGCGCGATTATCGTCGCGGACAGATGGGGTATGCCGCTTGTAAATGTCGAGGAGGAAGAGTAATGTTCATTTTGATTTATCTGCTTTGCGGGCTTGCGTTCATCCCGGAAGTGTTTAACGAAAAGCGATAGAAATATGTTTCTTATCATTATGTTCTTGGCATATCTGGATGATATGCTTGCAAGGAGGTAGTTATGAGCAGGAAAAAGAGAGCAGAAATTAAGACAATTCAAGAGTCTAGGCCGTATGTGCTTTGGAGAAGAGTATCTACTCAAGAGCAGGGAACCAGTGGGCTTGGACTCGAAGCACAGCTAACCATCGCAAAGATGTTTATGGGGCGCGATGCCGTTGAGGTCTTTACCGATGTTCATACAGGTACAAAGTTGCGTCAATGCGAAGGGCTTTGGGCAGCAATAAATCTTTGCAAAGAACAAAACTATGTTCTTGTTATAGCGAAGACAGATCGCTGCAGAAACGTAAACGAGGCGCTGGAGATTTTAGATGCTGTTGGAGAGCGCAACCTCATCTTCTGCGATCTTCCGTCTTGCGACCGCTTTATCTTGACTGTTATGTTCGCTATGCATGAGCGCACTGCGATGATTGGACGCGTAAACACTCGCATCGCCCTTGCTGAGCGTAAGAGACAGATCGAGGAAGAGGGTGGATTCTTCTCCAAGTCCGGGAATTACTGCAATCACCTCGGTCGCAAGAAAGGAGACAAGAATCCAAATGCGGTTAGGGCAATGGCAAACAAGAAGGCCGATAACGCTGCAGAATGGAGGCGCAGGTCTCCGCTATACCTTATGGTTACGAACATGCTTCTCCGTGGCGATTCGAGAGAGAAGATTCTCAAGATTGCCGGAGAACTTTACGAGGATGATCCGGACGCTTATGGCACCCGCAACGGCAAGAAGCTTTGCGAGGGTACGCTGTCAAGATGGGCTGGAGAGGTTACACTGAGAGTTTAAAATATGGTTACTAGACTTTTCGAAATTAAAGGTATTGCTTCCGGCTGTGTCTGGGAGCTTGATGTGAATTGCCCGACCCAGTGGATCGGGTCAGGCGTATATGATGTAGATCATCCGGCTTGGCAGGAGGTTCGGCTCGAGGTTACGGCGCCAAGTATGGAAAAGGCGCTGGAGATTGCTCAGAAATATGAGTCTTCAGAAACGCCACTTTCGGTTGATGATGTGTGGTTTTTGTACGCAGAAGACAAGGGCCCGTTCGAGTGGGATAAATTCGAGATCGTCGATGTGGAAGAGGGCGAAATCAACTGGGGCGAATGGCAGGGATGAAAAACCAGTGTCTCGGCTGCTGGTTCTACAAGGATGGAAAGTGCCGTGCAGAGAAAGGAGATTATTGTAAGGTAATGAAAGATAAGTTTTGATATGGACAACGAAATGATAAACCAGTTAGCCAGAGTCGGCGCCACGGCGATGGCAAATTACTACGAGACCGTCAAGACCTTTGGGCGTAAGCCCGCGGCGGTTGAGATCCGTTCCGCCGGGTACTCCAAGGACGAGACCGTGCGGAGAACGCTCATCAAGTTGGTACAAGACGGCCACATATCGGTTACGGGGAAGATCACGAACCAAGATGTGCTCGATTGGTTGGCAAGGCAAGAAGAACCCAAGCAAGGGCGGGACCACGACGACACGGTTGAGGCCGTTACCTCAAAAAATCAAGGTACGAAACACTACAACATTTGGATGGAGGGGTTCAGTATGACAGGTGCAAGCGCCCCGGCCCGTTTCGTCGGGACATTTGAGGCCGACTCATTCGAGGAAGCATGTCAGAAAGCCTTCGGCGATGACCCTTACTACAATCCCAAGCAAAACACTTACTACGGGTGTGGCTTGTATGACAACGAGGCCGATGCAAGAAAATCGTTTGGTTAGCGATAATATGGACAACGCATTTGAGAAGGCCCGCGCCGCCTACGGAACTGGCGCATACGATGACGCGACCCTGGAGTTCTTGTTTCCCCAGTTGAAGGAGAGCGAGGACGAAAGGATAGTGAAAGACCTTATTGGTGGCTTAATGTGGCAACGGGATAACATTGGTCGTTTAGGTCCACACGATGATAATCTCATACTCCCCGGATTCTGCGAGAATGTCGGCAAGCACCTCTCTTGGCTCGAAAAGCAGAAAGAGCAGAAGCCAATCAATTCTTTCGACATCGTTCCGTACATAGATGACAAAATTGCCGAGCTACAAGATATGTGGCGAGAAGAAAAAGTTGCTTTTGATTGGGACGATATGCACGAAATGATTGAGGATGTCGCTCGTAACTTCTACCAGAAAGAGCAGAAGCAAGAGTGGAGCGAGGAGGATGAGAAAGATATGGCTCATATCATACGAATCCTTGATGACTGCTATGCTTATGGGAAACACGATTTGAGTAAAACAGACCACGAAAATCTTGTTAATAAACTCAAATCCCTCCGTCCATCATGGCGTCCCAGCGAGGAGCAGATGGATAGACTTTTCTCTATTGTAGCCGCATTGAGAAAAGATTATTGTGATGATATGGCTGATTTTCTTGCATCCCTCTACAAACAGCTCAAAGCTTTGTAATATGGCACTAATAGACAAAGACCAAATCCGCGCCGAGATTGAGCGGCAGAAGGAAATCAACAAAAGGCTGCTTGATGGCCAGTTAAGGGACGGTTGCTTATATGCGTATAATCAAGTCCTATCCTTCCTCGACTCCCTCCCGGAGCAACCAGCGCAAGGATTAGATGTAACGGACTTCTGCAAGCCCGTTGACCCGGGTATTGCCAAGTGTGTCGCTGACCATTGGTGGGAATTATTAGATGATGAAAATGCCGCTGACAAGAAAGCCGTCAAAGAGATTGTCAAGACCGTCCACAAGGAGGTCACGCGGCAGGTCAAGGAGATGGTCAAGGAGCAACCCGGGGAAGGACTGGAGGAGGAAATGGATGAAATGTGGCTGGAGTTCTGTGAAGATGTTGACTATTTGGTATACGCATGCATCGCCCGCCACTTCGCGGAGTGGGGTATGAATCAATGCCCCCTCCCCGAAGATACCACCATCTTCCAAAAGGGCGTGGCAGAAGGCAAGAGGCTGATGATGGAGGAGGCGGTGGAAGGGTATGTGAATTATTATGAGGATTCTGGCGGAATACTGATGGCAGAAGCACAAGTTGGTTGTCCCTACCATAATGGAGACAAGGTAAAAATCATCGTAATCAAGGAGGAGCAGAAATGAGCAAGAGAGCAGAAGAATTAGCCAAGCAGTTGTATCCCGACCCCAAGTTGGAGGACTATGATGACATCCTCGTCTATCGTGCAGACAGAGATAGCGCACTTCTTGGAAGGATAAATGTCGTACGTGTTTACGAGCAGGCCGAGAAAGACCTTGGCTGGCACTCGGTGAAGGAATCCCTGCCACCAATCGACGAGGAGGTAATTGTGCTGGCTGACAGGCTGAATCTTGGTTCACTGTACGCCATCGCAATCGGGCATATCGTGGACAAGGAGAAAGCAGTTGATTACGACGGCTGGAACATCCCGGGAGTCAAGTTCTGGATGCCGATGCCGATAATACCAAATGAATATGAATAAAGCACCAGATAAGATATACATTAATGGATTCAGCGCTTTTGCAACGGTACCTGTAAAGGAAGGTATTGAATATCTCCGCAAGGACGCTCTGCTGGAGTGGGCATCGGATAGATTAGGGATGGTGTCGGATTTGGGGTTTGACGATGGAGATGTTGAACACGGATATATAAGAGCATTACAAGATTTAATTGACAAACTGAATAGCTTATGACACTTGCCGAATTAATAAGAAAAGCCAAAGAGGTTGGCGACCAGTTCAACACCTACGAGATCCCACTCTACGATGGGTCGTATGATGAGATTTTCGATGTCGAGTTCGTTGCGGACAAAGACGAGGATGGATACTTTATTAAAATGTCGGTGAAATGAAGAAGTACATCATTGAAATGAATGAGCGGCAAGCCCGGCTGTTGTCCTGGGTCTGCGACACCTTTCCGCGCTTGATGGAGGGTCAGAGCCACGCCTACCAAGACCTGTTTGAATCGGCTTGGGAGAAGCGATGCAAGGAAGCCACCGGGAAGATGATGGACGATGAATGGGACGGCGGTTGGTACAAGATGCGCGAGGACGCCGAGACCTTCTGCAAGGAAATCAAGCGGAGGTTCTGGGACTTGGCTCCAAATGCTGACTACGGAGTTCACTACGATGAGGTGTCAGACATCATCTGGGATATGCACCAATGCTTGCGCTTCGAGCTTTGGAAGAATACCCCGGAGCCAAAATCCTATATGACCGTCGATTCGTCACCGGCTCACAAGTTCGGGAGTGAGCCGTTAATCAAGGTAATATCAAAGGAGGAAGAGCAATGAAAATCAGAACGGTCAAAAAGGCCCTGAAAGCCCTTCGGGATGGGAGAAAAACTCCGCTCCTCAAGAAAGTCAGATTGTCAAATGTCTCGTACTTCGAGAATAACAGAGATAAGAAATGAACGGATGGACATTAACAAAGGTTTGGCAGGTTGACCATAAACTTGTCGTAGCAGACACTATCAACGAAGCTGTCGAGTTGTTCAAGGCTTATATGGGAAACAATGATGAGCCTTACGAGGTAAAAAGCATAGGTACAAGCAGCGCCCTCTGCGACCATAATGCTTTAATCAAGGAGGACGAGAAATGAACTGCTTTGATTGTAATATTCCCTGCGAGTACAGCAACCCGCTTGGGTATTGCATGCTTACTTATTGCGCCAAGAAGGAAGTTGAACTTCCTAACGGGCCGTGGGATAACGGCTACCAGCCCGCAGACGCAATGAAGGCACTGGACGAGAAAATCAAGAAGGTCTCTGAAAGAGGAACTTGGGATGGCGTTGATGTGGACAAGTATATGGCAGAACTGCGTGGGCGCGACACCGAACTCCAGCAAGCCGCATCCAATCTCGTCGATGCCGTAGACCGCTACACGATGGGCAGATGCCTGCGCTCGGAACTGCTTATCAAGAACAATGAATTGAAGAAATTGTTATGAATGACACCGACCTCTGCACCGGCGACAACTGCCCCATCAAAGGCAAATGTCTGCGGAATCAACTCTATAAGAAATTACTGAACCACCCAGATGGAGAATACCATTGGCATGTTGAACCCTCATATACAGAAGAAGGATGCATAAATTACTTGCAACGATAAGACACTACTACCTGCTCTGGTTTAGATGCCCAGATTGCGTGAGATTCCGTAACGGATACTGTCCGTTGGAAGATCTTGACCCCTGCCGATTCGTTCCTAAAAGAAAGAAGAAATGAAACCAAGAGACAAGGTTATCTGCATCAAGCGTGGCAAGTATAGGTATCGCGGCCATATTATCTGGACCGACGATGTTCTTTGCTATTGGTGTAGCCCAGACCCGAGTGATAGGCCGACTTGGGCACGGACACTTCGCGGTATAGTCGACTACATTGACAGGTGGGAAAATGCATACGAGGAGAATAGGGTCAACGGCAACCTTATCTTGATGAGCGAGGAAACCGCGCAGGAACTCTTAAATACTCTTATAAAGTACAACAAATCAGTATCAGAGTTCGCGAAGGCGAATAGGGAAAATCTCGAGAGGATTACGGAAATTTTAAAAAGTTTTAGTATATGAAACCGACGATTGAAGAGATTTTATATAGCGCCAAAGCCCTCCTCCGGGAACTGGAACAGATCGACCCGGATGGCGTGCGGTACTATGATTATGAAGAGGCAAAACACCTTCAAAGACTGATAGGAGAGTATGAGCGCAATTCAGATCGTCCTTGAGTCCATCGGGATTCTTGCATGTGTCGTCATTATCGGCATGCTCGTTTTTACCACATTCTTTGGGAGCATTCACGTTTATTTCGATTTCGACGATGACGAACCGGGAGATTAACGAAACTATCCACAAGTTCCGTGGCGTAAAGGAGTTCAACGGAGATTTGAACTCCTTGTCTGCCGTGATTTATTTCTTCTTGATGGACGCATCGTACCAGGTCTTTTCCAAGAGCGTAAGACCCCTCAAATACAGGCATCAAGACAAGCAGACGATAAATCGTATATCCGGCGCCTATAATGCCTTTTTTGAGCGGTTTTTTACGGCCTTTAGCGAAGAACAGCGCGACTACCTGATCGACAAGGCTGACGAGATGGAAGCGTTTATCGCGCATCATATCGATGTGGCCAAGCTGCAGATGATGAACTGCTGCATCGAAGAAACTCCGGAGGTCCAGGAAAGGCTCGCCGAGATCTGGCTCTGCAACCGTCTCGCGTACGAGGCGATAGCGCATTACGGCGCGATGTGGAAAAGGGGCGGGTTCAAGTTGCGCGGGGCTGTCTATACGAAAGAGGACCGCGACATCTATATGGAGGCCATAATAAAGCAGACCAGGAATCTGTCCCTTTCTATCTATGGGGAGGGAGGTATCGTCAAGGAGAAATACTACAACCAGTTGAATCTGGCGATGAATATATTAACCAAGAAAGTAGCAGAATGGGTCATTGAAGACTATAAAAAAGAGGTCTATGAACAAAGCAACAATCGCTAGAAAAACCATCCTCTTGCCGGACTACAAGGCGAAGAGACTGGATCAGTGCCACTTGGAAATAGTGCGCTATTACTGCAAGGGAAAAGTCGCGACCACCAGTACCGAGCGGAAGTTCTGCCGGGATATGGTCGAAATGTATCAGAAACGTTATAATTGGTATTTAAAATGAATTACGGAAAAGCATTCAAGGAAATCCGGGAGGAGGTGCATATCTCCCGGACGTCAATGGCGAAGCAAATCTACTGTACGCCTTCTGCACTATCGAAGATCGAGAACGGGCGCACCGTCCCGAAGCGCACAACGATCCACAAGTTCTGCGCTGTCGCACACGTCCCGATAGCGTATTTCTACGCAAAGACGATGGACCTGGAAGACTACATTTGTCCATAAAAGACAAGCCCGCCGGAACCGCAAAACCGACGGGCTTTATGCAGGGCCGAAACTTGCCTCAGACGCCACTGCAGTGCGGGCAGGACAGCTCGCAAACTATATCGCTTATTTCCCTTGAGATGTCTCCGCCCAAATAGGCAAACGGCTCTCCAAGGGGATCCATTCCGTCTTCCAAAGCAATGTGCTGGCAGATGTGGATAATCTCGTGGACAACGCTGTCCAAGACTTCCGGACCGCTTTCTGCCAACCCGGTCGCAAAAATGGTACGTCTGAGCGAGGGTTCCGAAAAAGTGAAACCCTCGTTCAGGTTACCGGCATATACATTCTCTGCCACATTGGAAATGATCGAATCGGGAGCCTCCGCCCAGAGTAAGGCGTCGTAGATACTCTCCATATCGTATTGGTCGAAGGAGAACAGGAACAGTATCGTCCAATGCCGGATGTGTACCTTGCGAGAAATCATACTACATCAAATCTTCCCAGACGAGGGGGATGTCCAGCGCCAGGGTCTTTGCGTAGAATTCGTCAAAAGCACGTGTTTTCGACCCATCCGGATCGTCAGCGTAGTCTTTTACGAACTTTGCCAAATGCGCCTCGTCTGTAATTGACGAGCCCATATAATCAGCCGTAGCCATTGCCCAGACATAGGGCAGGTCATACCCCTTGTCGTTCTTTACCGTCACATTGTTCGCCTTCAGCTTCTCCATGACGGCTTCCTTCTCCATGATTTTGACCTTCCCGCCTTCGCGGGTTTCCATCATGCTGACCGCCATCTCATACAAAGGCTTGCTGAAATGGCGTCCATAATATGACATATACTCCCTCATTCCGCGAGGGACTGCCTCATAAGAGTCTATCCGTTCTGCCATGATTTTTCTTTTTTGCAAAGGGGCGAGTCTCCCCGCCCCGAGTTATTACATATATCTGCCACGGGAGTCACGACGACGGCGCATGCCGTACATGTCGTCCATCTCGTCCCAGTCGTCGCGACGACCATAGCCGCCACGCATGCCGTAACCGCCACGAGAGCCGTAGGAGCTGCGACGCATTCCGTACTGCTCCTTCATGTCCTCGGCGAGTTCACGCATACACTCGAGTCCTTCTTCGACCATCTGAGCGGCCTCTTCGAACTCCATCTCGTCGGACTTGCGACCGTAGTTGCCTCCTCTGAGGCTGTAAACACGGTATCCCATTTTTTTATTCCTCCTTCTTTTTGCCCAGCGACTTAGACAAGAGTCCGGTCATCGCTGCAATTTGCTCGCTCATCCCAGCAATCTGTTCCTCAAGCTTGGCAATTTTGCTTGCCTGTTCCTGCTCCCTCTTCAAGTCCGGATTTACATCCATAAGAATCTGGTCGCAGTTTGCGATAGTCTGCTCGTAATACGAACGCTTGTCAAGTTCGGAAACAGCGTTTCCTCTGATAGCCGTCACCTCGTTGATGACCCCGTCCCGTGTTTCGCTGAGGATAATCCCCTTCTCCGGGAACTCGGCGATGGTGGTGTTTATCGGGATTCTCTGAAAGAGTTCCGTCTTTCCGTCCATCTCGAGAGTAAGGTCAAACATTGGTGACATATTTGCGCCCATCTGCCCCATCTGAATATTAAACTGGGGCGGGTACTGAGAACTGATTTGAGCAACTTTCGCGGTTGCGACGCGGGGGCCGTTCCTGAATATCACGAAAACCGGCGTGCCTTGTCTAAGTGTGCTAAGCATTGTTGTTATTCGTTAAATTGTCGGTGCTAAAAGCTGGAGCGTATCCGCCAGCCGATCATAGTAGAGCAGGTATACACCCACCCCGGGTACGTCCGCGACCGTCCAGTTGTCTCCGCCGGCGAGCGTCACATTGCTCGTGGTGCCGCCCATCGAGAAACGGATCGGAAGCGTGGTAGTCGTTCCCGTAGGAATCTCCTCGGAGAGATACACGAGGATCAGTCCACGGAAAGGCCGTCTGTCCCAGTCCGGGTTGAATTTGAAATCAACCGAGGTCTCGGACACATTAACGGAACGCGACTGGATGGTCGGCACTCCGTTGATATTCACATACTGAAAAGGCCACCTTGCCATATCCGCAACTTTTATGAATAGGCAGAGTTTTTAAGCCGAGCCTATTCCGCCATAGATTAGCCCCAGTATGAACCGCCCGGGAAACCGTAGCCCCAACCGTTAAATCCATTACCAAATCCACCGTAGAAACTTCCCATATACGGGGTGTTATTCACAGCGGTGATGTTCGGATAGGTCACAGGGACAGTGTTCGGAAGTTTGCATTTGATGTCGTCAACCTCCTTCGCAACGGGCGCGATGAGCCCGGCGATGGCTGCAGTCTGCTGGGCGTTGTCGATCTGGCTACGGAGCAGGGTGTTGTTCGCCGTGAGGGCGTTGATCTTCTCCTGCATGTCGCGCTCCTTGAGGTCGCAGAACTCCTTGACCATAGTGGTCTTGAGGTCGGCGATGGCGTCGACATTGCGCTGGCCGTTGAAATTAATGGCGTTGCCGAGGGTGTTGGTCTGCTCGACGGTGCGGAGCTGGTTCTCGTAGCCCTGGGCCGCGACCTGCTGCTGCATCTGGCAGCAGCACTGGCACAACTGCTGGGCAAGAGCCTGGTCGCCCTGCTGGATGGCGTTGATGACCTGCTGACCGGTAAGACCGACCTGCGAGGCAACCTGCTGGACAGCGCCCTGAACAGTGTTGATCGCCAGGCGGATGCTGTCGACATCGCCGTTGAGAGTGGTCGCGAGTAGACGGACATCGGCGTCCGTGCCGTTGATAGCGTTCATGATCATCTCCGCGTTGGAGTTGGCCGTAGCCTGAGCGCCGAGGGAAGCGGCGGCAGCGCCGTTGCCGTTGTTACCGAAGCCGAAGCCGTTGCCCCAACCACCGAAGAGACCGGGGATGAGACCGCCAAGGATACCGCCGAGGAAGCCGCTACCGAACCCGCCGCCGAAGAGACCGCCGCCGTATCCGCCGTAGCCGTTGCCATAACCCCAGCCGTTGTTGAGTGCCCAAACAGCGGGCACATTGCCCCAACCATTTTGGTTTTCGGGCATAATTATCGTTTTATCTTCTGCCATTGTAGGTTAGAATTAAAAAGTTAAACTTTGTCGTAAGATAGGCCATATCTTTACGGCAAAGTTCGACAGAAAATATATGTTATGGCAGAATGTTGCTCCTTTCGGCTATCTATTTATTCTTCAGCCATTTATCTGGAACAATTTTTAAAAATTTCTGAAACGGATAGAGGACCTTGCGTTTTGGCTTGTCGATGAGTTTTCTGGCAATATTCGTCCGGATGGTCGTCTCCGGTACCCCGTAAAAGTTTGCGAAATCCGAGATCGTTCCGTGGATTTCCATATTGCTCTCGATAGCCTTTGCTGCGGAGTTGATCTCTTCCATCGTGCAAGAGTCGTTCTGGATTCGCTTTTTGTAGTAGTCCAGTGTTTCGATAAGGTATTTCTTTGCGTCCATATTATTTAAGGAAAACGTTATAAGCAGCGACAAGCAGGAGGATAGACATCAAAAGGACGACGGAGATGTGCACCAGTTCCGCCCGGACGGAGAACTCGTAGATATATCGGTCGAGCAGAATGTTGACCTGCGGGACTACCGGAAGAATGCATGCCGTCTTATGCCAGCGACAGAGTTTCAGCACCCGGGATTGGATGAGGCTGAAGACTACAACAATCGGAGAGATGTAGAGAAGCGTATCGAGGACCGACAGGACCGGCTCTGACGCGAATAGATACAGAATCAGCGTCAGAATGTATAGAAATGTGTACGCGAAAGGAATAATCTGGACCGTAAGAGTGATGGCCCTCAGTTTTGAAATAACGTATTTAATAGCGTCTCGGTCTTCCGCTGCTGTTCGTGTAAATTCTGGCATGGATCTGCGCCTTCGTCTGGTATAACGGCTTGCCTTGCGGCTTTGCGTTCTTGACGACGGCAACGGGGACTCTAGCAATAAGCGTGCCAGCGTCTCCTTTCCGACCAGTCTTTACGACAACTTTTACTTTCGTTTTCATTTTCCGGAAATACCGTCTGCTGTTAAGTTCGCCAAGACATCGACGAGGAATTCTCTTGCAAGTCCGTTACCGCTCGAAGCAAGAATCTGTAAAATCTGCTTCAGCATCGCGTTGTTCTCTCGCAAGAGGCGCATTATTTCTTTCTCGTCGCTCGGCCACATACCTTAAAAGTTATATCCGAACCCAACTACCGCGCCCACTCCAAACTGCACGTTCCCGCCGTTCCAGAATGCGCCAGGTCCAGCGGTCACGCCCCAAGACCAGCGCTTCTTCTGCACCACAGTATTGGTGATGTACGCCGTCTTTTGGTTTATCTTGATCCAGTCGAGCGCCGGATCGACGCCAGAAACCTGCGCGGTATATTCTTCCCCGGAATACTGCCTAAACTCGCGCGGAAGAGGCATATAAGTTGTGTCGTGGACATAGACCAGGGAGTCCTCCTTCACGGGGATATAAACGGGTTTTTCTCTTTCTTTCCACTTAACTACCTCGACCGGCTTTTCAATGTATACGGGCTTGTCCCGCCACACGGTATCCGTCCGGGGCGGAATGGAGACAAGACCTTCCGCAAAGCCCTTGTCGTATCCGATGCCGCGCCCTATCTGGTAGGTCACAAGCATACAGGCTACAAGGCAGACGCCGACAAGGAAAGGTATAAGGTATTGTTTCATCTTTTCTTAATTGTAATGAACATTTTCTGACCGCGCTGATGGGCTGGCATCAGGTAGTAGTCCATCAGGTCAAAGAAGGCTCGCTGAGAATCGAGCACTTTTCCTACTGCTCGGTTCATTCCCGGAAGAGGACAACCATCCGTGTCCTCGCAGGTCGTCCCCGGATGCAAGCGAATCGCAACAAAGCCGGGGACTTCGAGAATTTCCGGTACAAGACCTCCGTACTTAGCAGCCCAAGACCTGTTCTTGAATTTTGGGGATACCGTTAAGCGAACCTCGTACCGCCCGTATGGAATCGCAGTCTTACCGTAGACCTTGTTCTTGTATATTTCTGCGGTAGGCATATCTTGCGACAAACCGCGATCCTTATCCTCAAGCACATCTGAGAACTCCATTCCATCGACAAAAAATCTGCCGATGCAATAGGTGTGCTTAAAGTATCTGCGCTCGATCGTAAGTTCTAACGGCTCCATATCTTTGTCTTTTAAAAAATCCCCGCCCATCGTTAAGACAGACGGGGGAATTTGTTACTCCGCCAGTTCCGCTTCCACAGCGCTGATGGCACCCGTCATGAGGGCGATAAGTTCAGCGGCCTTGGTCACATCACTAAAGTGCGGATTGTATTGCCAGCCCTCTCCCATCTTGTAGGCATCGAAAGAGCCGTAGCCTTCCTTGTTGCCGTTGATGTTCTGGAGGGTCTTGTTGCCATCGGCATTGAAATTGCCGGTGCAACCCTCATAGTTGAACTGTCCGTTCCAGTTGGTCGCGTTGAGCGCGGTGATTACTTTTTCGTTTGCCATGATATTAGATTTTTAAGGTTATTCTTCGGGGGCAGTCCAGAGGATGCCTTCCAGCATATCCTCGACGAAGCCGGAGAGCAGGTCAACTTTTTTGTCGCCAACCTCCTTGTTCTCGTTCTGGAGCTTGTGCCACTCTTCGTAGGGGAGAGCCTTGCAGTCAAGGGTCACTTCTTCCTGGAGCATCTCTGCGTGGAGTTCATTGTAACGCTTGACCTTCTCGGTCATCTCCTTGTACTTGTCCTCCTGCTCGGGGGTGCGGTTGGCTTTGCGGAGTTCGTCAAGCTCCTTGTTGAAAGACGGAGCATCCTCGATGCCCGCCTCTTTGAGAAGCCCCTTTTCATCTTCGGAGATAGCCTCGAGAGCGGCATTGAAAGCCTTACGGAACTTGACTACCTTGTATGCCTGTGCAGCGTCAAGGGTGTGATTGGTGATGGACTGGACGCCGGCATTTGCCAGCATGATGATGGTTTGTTTCTTCATATTTAATTACGTTTGAAAATTTTGTAGAGGATGTACCCGGCCGCGCCGAGATTTAGGATTCCGGCCAAGATGTAAGGCCAATGACCCGGCATCACGCCATAATTCAATGAGCCGGCGGACGCCATAATTACGATAAGTGCAAGAAGGAGGAATGCCCCTTTCTTTGCGACAAGCTGTAGTGTTTCTTTTGGTGTCATATATTAATCGGTTATAATATTCCCATTCCGGTAGTAAAGCTCGCGCGTCTCAATGGTGGAGGTAGTCGCGTTCGTCGGAGACTTGTACTTGATGAACAACACTACACAAGACAGGACATTGTACGGATTACCCAGGCCGTCCTCCACTGCCCCGATGTTGTGTCGGAAACTCTGTGTGGCGGTTGTCAAGATGGTAGTCGAAGAAAGGTCGTTTATGATATTGAAATACCTCGCTACAATCTTCCCATTAACCAACACATTCGCCTTTGGATCTTGCCCGGCGGCGAGGTCAGATTTCAGTTGGTTGAATGTGGTCGTATAGTCACTATCTTGGTAGGTCCCCTCGGCAATGACATAGCAACGCAGCTCCTGTATCAAGGCACCAGCCGCCAAATTGTTTTGGAAGTAGAAATTGAACTGCGCCGCAGAACTTGTAGATGCGCTTTGGCTGTATCCGGCCTTGATGACCATCTCCCGGATGAGTTCCTTGAAGGTGACCGCCATGGCATAGCCATCAATGGAGGCAATCCTATTGACGGCATTGAGTCCAATCCAGGTGTCTTTCGTGGACGCTTCGGCAAGAATCGGAACAAGATAGTAATTGCCAAGTGCGCTCACGGTTAGGTCTGACGGGTAGTACCCGATCTGCCCGGTGCTTGTCAGCGCCGTACTTCCTATCCATACCTTGTCGTATTGCTGTGGGTTGGTCCCGGTCCCGCGATAGATAGCAGCCAGCCCAAAATACAACTTTGAGATGTCAACCCGCGTCCCGTTCACAACCGAATTGTTACCCGTAGCCCCGGCGAAGTCCGAAGGGGCGAGGATGCAGTTGTCGCTCTCGTGCTGGTTGATCCATATCGGGAAGGAGTTGCTCCCGTTTGAAATATTTTCTGGGTCTGGGACCATCAGCGCACCGCCCATCGGGAAGCGCATAAAGTTCTGACCAGTTTGTTTGGGGTCGCTCCTGTTGAACCCGAGGGCGCTGGACATATAGTCATCCGTGGCGTATCCGTCCATGTCCAATGCTCGGTAATTTGATGTGGGCTTTTGATATGTCCACCCCGTCATCCAATTTGTGTGGAAATCTGCGGCGGTGGTGTATGTGGGAATCAAAAGGCCGTAATCAACGGCAAGCGCAGCGGCCCATCTCGCAGGACTACGAAGTTCCGGGGTGGTCTTTGACGCATCAAATGCGTATACGGCTGTTGCCTGCAACGGGTCAAACGGTTTGTGCTTGCTCCACTTGTTGATCGCGTCAACATCCGACGAGTTGACATCAACATCCCCAACGAGTTGTATCTCGCTCATACAGGTAGTCCTGCCGAGAGCCTTTTGCAAGTCCCCCTGGCCATTCAGCGCAATCTTAGTGAAGGGCGCAGTCAGTATGCCGTTAGTCAGTCCCATATCAGTTCATCCTTAATCGTTCATTTTCCATTTCAAGTTCTGCAACTCTCGCCTCCAGCCTTGCGATCCGCTCCTCGTGGCTCTCGGACTGCCGGGCAAGCAGTATCGTGTTGACGAGTGCCAACTGCCCGTAGGCGAGGCTCATATTACCCTCCTTGCCGTGGACAAGGGCCGGAGCGATGCCCAGCCAATCCTGCGCGATAGAACCCATCGAGTGACCTCTGCCGTCCTTCCAATCGAACTCCACGGCACGGGCCTTGGCGATGTCGGAGACCGAGTAGGTCACATCCTTGAGGTTGGTCTTGAGGGTAAGGTCGGAGGACACCACTTGGTCGCCCGTGGTGACAAGTGCGCCCGCCTGCGTGAAATATGCACGGGAAGCACTGTTCGTATAGAAATAGAACTGCCCATTATTACTAGCCCCAACACTCCAGTTCTTCCCGCTCTCGCTTGGTGTATAGATGATACAAGAATAAGTTGCCGTGGAAGTCAATCGTATTGCATCTCCAACACCGCCAGAGTTGATGTCAAGTTTATATGCGGGTTGCGCCGAGCCACCAATCCCAAAATTCCCAGTAGATTTGAACCAAGTATATCCAGTATTCACACCGATAATGGCTTGCCCAGTCGTGGTTGATGTAGTTGGATTGATAATCAAATAGCCCGTATTACTTGAAATGGCAACATGGTTCGTAGATGATGTCCCGAATACGATCTGCGTGGTATTCCCAGTAGAAGAACTCGCCTGCGCCCCGGTAAAGTAAACGTGGCCAGATGCGAAACCAGTAGTCCCGCTCACGTGGAGTTTATAACCCGGCGAAGTAGTGCCTATGCCGACATTGCCGCCGCCATAGCACAAGAAAATGTTGCCGTCGCTGGTATGATTGATTGCGATATTACCATACCCATTCGTGCCCGTAGACCTTAACCCTTCTATATTATTGCTTGAGTCACCAATCGAAATGCCATATTCAACATTCGATATTGTTTTCTTTGTGATAATTTTCCCGCTCGCCGTCAGCGTGGAGCAAGACCACGCCACATCGGACTTGTTGGAGTTGCCAGAGTGGTAGAGGGTCATCCAATTTCTTGTCTTTGCACGGATATAGAAATTATCATAATCACCTCCTTGCACTGCGATCTGGAAGCTATATCTTGCATAAACACTAATCCCTGTGGCGTATTGTACTGGAGCACCACTACTTGTAGACGTGGAACTCATTACCCGGATACCGGATACATAAGTGTCCCAATCCGTCCTGTCATTATTACCCCACGAAATCGCGGCGTTCGCGTTCATTGTACCTCCCGTCAACGGAAGGGCATATGACGAGTAATTCCCGGAATGAAGCACGACATTATCCGAATTTCCGTAGTAGAAATGCAAAGTGTTGTCCGACCCATTGACATAAATATTTCCAAGCCGAGAACCAGCGCCATTGAATTGGATACCAACAGATGTAGCACCGCTTGTGCTATTATTAATCGTAAGTGGATAATATGTGGAATTAGAAATAGTCCCTCCCGTCAGCGGCAGAGCGTAAGACGAGTAGTTGCCTGCATGGAGGACAACATCCGTTCCCCACTTCAAAGTTGAGTCAGAACCGAAGCGGAGGTTCGTGCCATTATACCCATTTACGCCAATGTATGCGTATGTTATTCCATTGCTTGAGCCACCAGAGGTGTAGTTGCCATAAGCGCCAATACGGAATTTGCTCGACCCATCAACTTGTAAAGTGACAATACTCCGCTCCCAACCAGAAGTGCCTGCAAGTGCCACATTCTTGACAAAGGTTGCGTTCGCATTGGTGTCTTGCAAGGTCAGCGAACCAGTCATGGTGTCACCAGCCTTTAAGACATAGTTTCCAAGCGCGTTATAAGCACTTTCTCCGTGGGAAATATAACCTTGATAAGTAGAGTTAATAGAAATTGTTCCTGAACTGGTAATATCACCACCCGTAAGGCCTGTCCCAGTAGATACCTTCGTGACAGTGCCAGTGTTGGTGGTATAACCCTTCTTCGCCAACTGATAGTAGAGCGTCCGGCCCGTTATCAAGTTGGTATCGGAAGACGTCACATCGGCGCTGGAGGAATTGTCGGTCACGCCCTTGGCGCAAGCCGCGGCGAGTGTGTAACCATTGTAGGTCTTGTTCGTGAGAGCCTGCGTGTCAGAGAGGTTGACTACCTCCTTGGCGTTGGAATACAACTTGCCGCCAGACGCATATACATTCGCATTGCTATAAGTCCTCGCGTTCCCATTGCTTGTCGTCTGGGCGGTAGGGCCAACAAGGAAAATCTTGCTGGTGGTATTGTCCGCACCGGTCGTGTTCTTGGTGTCCGTGTAGGAGGTGATGTATCCCTTCCCACTGATCCAAGTTTCGATATTCGTGATGTCGCTGGTCGTGAGCGTGATTGCACCCGTCCTTCCCGCGACGGAAGTCACACCGCCTACCGAGGAAGCCGCCACATTGACCCACTTATGTGTGGAAAGGTCATAGGAGAGCAGGTCGCCGTTGCCCGGATAGGTGCTGTCGTGCGGGATATTCACATCGTCCAAACCCCAGAGGTTGGT
>JAEIGA010000381.1_pt1 | contig 64996 bp, 66 predicted proteins | sample 9270691 | NCBI WGS metagenome assembly JAEIGA01 (sample SAMN17057246, study PRJNA624740) | gut metagenome | biome: biome; isolation source: fecal sample | host: Bos grunniens | place: China: Xizang | collected 2019 | reverse complement strand
TTACCTGAAGTAGAATCAGCGAAGCAAAAAAGAGCCTCTCAAAAGTAGTGTAGCCGTTCCAAAATTCGTTCTTAATCCATTTTACCATTTTCAATAATCTCCTTTACATCATCAACAATTTTTTTAAAGTTATTATAATATCCACCGTCGAGAATAACTACCTTGTCCCAGTTTCCAGAAGCTTTAATATTATTACAAAGAATATTAAAAAGTTCTTGTCTTTCTGCATCGCCACTAAAAGCCATATAGCGAGTGTGGTCGTCAACAAACGTTCCGTGTGGACAAAGCAAATAAATCTTATCCCATCGACATTTCTTAGTGATAGCATCAGCAGCAACAGCAATTTCTCTAAACTCTTCCTCAGTAAGTTCAAGCTCGGGATCTTTGTGATAATACTCAGCGTACATTCGAGTTGTCATACTATCAGAGTCGGCGAAGAAAATCCCTTGATTACTAGGCGAGTTAATTAGTTTTTTATTAAGTTGATATTGCCCGTCAAGAAACGCAAGATAGTCAGCTCCATCGAGTTCCCACTCAGAAATAGAGCTTTCTTTCATATAGTCTCTTGCATACTCTGTAGAGTAAGGCGCATTAAAATATTTACCGAGGTCTTTTACTAAAGTCGTTTTACCTTCACTCGCTGTGCCGCAGATAAGAATATTAGTACTGAAAACTCTTCTAAAAGGAAAAGTAATTTTATCCCAATACTTAATAGGATTTTGTCTAATCATCGTCGCAGAGATTGGATTAATGGTTCTGTCAAGTTTTACTACTTCATAGCCAAGGCTATTAAGGTGAGTTGCGTACTCCTCTTCGCTTACGTAAAAAACTGCTTCACAAAGAAGGGTAGCTCGTTCGATGATTTCTTCTACTTTGCTCATAAACTTATCCCAGCCATTCGGATAAGCTTCAATACCAAGCTCGGTCTCGTCAATAGGATAAACAGCAACAAGGTAGTCATCTGCAAAGAATTCTCTTACATAGCGGTATCTTTTCTTAAGTGGCATAAGCTCACCGCCACGGTCTCCGTCTCTACCGTCTACGATAACAACGCAACCACCATCACACTCTTTCTTAGCCCGCATAATCACATCAAGATGACCTTGGTGCAAAGGTGCAAACGTACCGAAGACAACTCCTACCTGTTTACCTTTCAGTCGTTCCTGATAAGTATAAATCATTTATGTACTCCTTATTTAATTACTATTTTATAATACAACAGTTTTATGCGAATTTTATATGCCGACGAAAAAAGAACTCAAGTATTTATATACCTAAGTTCTTTTATATTATTTATTTAATTCCACAAGTTATCGTATTCCGTAAATTCTTCACTAATAGATTTCTTTAAGCACTCTGTAAAAGTAAGATTTACCGTTATTCCTGTTCGTCTAATTACTTCAATAAAGCCTTGCTCTAATTTATTTATATCTAAATGATCACCGAGCGCACCGCTTTGTTTTCCGTCAGCCCAAACATCTATAATAAGCTGTAGTTTTCCATGTAATCCACAGAAGTCCCAAGGGTCAGCCTCACCATTTGCAATATTCACAAAATACTCAGCTAAGCCAAACTTAGAGTTTATATAACTATCCCAGCAGTCTTCACAGATGTAGTCGCCATAGACTGTTTTAAGTATTTCATCATAAGCAACCATACGTAGGCAGTGGTCGCAAATAGCTTTTGTGTATTGTGGTGTAGTATTAGTCTTTATTGGAGCAGCAGTAGAATTTGCTTTATTAGTTGTATTACTAGTAGTCGGCATCTTTACCCAATTACTAGTATTAAAGAAATTATTCATTTTTAAGTCTCCTAACTATTGTGGCTATATAATTTAGCAAAAAAATTAAAAATGACTATAACGAAGTACAGTCATTTTTAATTTTATTTATATAAATCCTTATATCTTTTTTCGTGCTTATCTATTAAGAAGTCAAGAATATCTGGGTCTATTAATCTTTTTAATGTTTCCATATCTACTTCTATTCTATGGTACTCTTCTTCTATATGATTATATCCACATTTTATACATATTCCGAAAGCGAATCCGATTTTATTTTTACATATAGGACATTCCATTATTTGTTCTCCTTAAGCATTAACCCTGGCAGATATTATTTCCATAGTCATGTCTCCTAAGTTAAAAAATCAAATCTTTGACCAAACTAAAGCCCATAAATGCTTCTAAGGATTTTGCAGCATTTACCATAGCTTTATCTTTTTCGATAGCAGTCTGCAAGTCTTCTTTGGAAAGTTCGGTGTAAGCAAGAAGTCTTTCGATCCACTCATCCTTTTGAGTGTTTGCCACTTCTAGCTCAAAAACTTTATCAGTGAGCTCTTTAATAATAACGTCTTTAGCTGCAGCCTGTTCTTCTGCTTCACGTTTTTGTTTTCTAAGTTGTTGACGTTCTTTTTCAAATGCAAGATCTTTAGCAGATTTAGTTTTCATAAACACCTCTTAAAATCCAATTTTGTATTGCGTCCTCACAGTCTTCGAGGTTAACACCTTCTACTTGACATCCAATATACTTTGCTCCACATTTAGGACAATAATTGTACTTGCCTTTAGCAATTTCACACATCTCTCTATATGGGTTGCTTGCATAGTCTGTATTAAACCTATGATTACAATTAGTACACTCTGGACTGCTTTTTCCATTTCTATTCACAACATTCATTTTGTATGTTTTCATAGTAAGTCCTCCTAAATAACTTTATATATTATAATACAGTATATAGCTAGTAAAAATTGCCTACAAATAAAAAAGAACCTAAGCTTTTCTGCTTAAGTTCTTTTACTATTTTAAAAAGTAATAGTTTTATCTTGTAACTTAAAAGTAATTGGTTTATAATACGATAGGTTTAGGTCATCAGCTGCCTTAGATCCGTACCAAGTAGTCCAGTCTTTTAGCACGGTACCGTCAGGCATAATAAAGTTATGCCCTAGGTATAGCTGACTAAATCTAGTGTTAAATTGCTTACATTGGTCAGAAAGTGACTTGGACCAATTGTACAAAGTAGGTCGCGCTAATTTTTTACAGTCGCACTCACCGGTAGTTTCTACACACTCAATTTGACCAGACTGCAGGTAAGGTGTCAAGTCAATATTTTCTAATAACGGTGAACAGGTAACCCACTTATGTTTAGCCGGAATCTCTAGCAATATTGGAATTCTTTCGCCAGCTCTTTTTTGATTCTCAGCGGTTGCACATAAAACAACGTTATCGTAGCCGTCATTCCAATCCTCAGGTAAACACCGCTTAATTCTAGAAACTCTTTTAGTAATAATTAAAAAAATTAAATTCGGGTTATCTCTAATTGTTTGCCAAACCTGCTTGCGCAGACTATCTGCAGTTTTTAAAAAGAAATCACTTAGCAAAGAAACTGTTATAAATGTTCCTGGTAAGGCATCTATATGTTGGAAAGAATAATACTCGCTACGAAACGTATTATGCGGTAATACATAGCAATTATCACAGCCTTCTGAAATCTTCTTACAACCTCGCCAAGGATTCCAAATTCTAGAGTCAGCGCCAAAGTTATACTTTTGTAAGTAACCAGTTGATTTTTTATTCATAATTTTATCACCAAAGCTTTAGCCTTCACACTCTACAAGCTTAATTATTTCTTCAGTAACTAGGTCAATCTCTTTAGTAAGTTTATCTTGGTCTAGTGCTGTAGCAACTTCATTAAACTTATTAACTTCGATTGTTAAAGGTTTTATTATAGTGGCTTTCATATCATACTTATCATGTGCCCTAAAAGTACAATTTTTTATGTTTGACAATAATTCAATATTAAGCGTGTTAGTTAGAATTTCACATGCCATGATTGGATGATAGAGCCATTTACTTATCGCATGAGCCCGTACAGGTTTAATGGCGTAGTTTTTTAACGTATTAGCATGAAATTTTACAACAAGGCTAGCGCCTAAGTTTAGCAATCTTTCACGGTTATCTACAAAGTATTTGTGTAATTTTACACCTTTTTCTGACAAATAGACAGCTATAGGTTCAGTGCCAAAGAATAATTGTTGGACAAAAAGCTTTTCTGTTTTTGTAAAATCTTCAAAATGGAACAGCTCTTCATAACTGTACATGTTATAGTGAACAGGTATTCCTTTATAGGCTAAACGTGCTATAGGTCGCACATTAAATAAACTTCTTTTTTCATCTAATATAACAATCATATCTAAGTCAGATGTGTCTGTGTGCATATTAATAGACCTGGAGCCAACTACATAAATAGCGAGCACCTTATACGTATTAAAAATATCAAGATAATAAGGTGTTTTTTTGAACTCCTCTATAATCGTTGCAGTTTCTTGAGGACCTTGAGATGGCACTGGTCCATGAGTTCTAGGAGACACTTCTATTTGTTCAAATTTAGTCCAGTCTTGAAAGCTCTCTACCGGCATCCAACGTCTAATTGCCATTTATAGTCGCCTCCAATTCAAGAAGCTCCTTAGTCTCTTCTCCCATTTTTATTACTAAGTCTTCCATAGAGTAATTATCGATAAAATACTTTAGATTAGATAGCCTATCAATCACATAAGCATCTTCTTCTTCAGATAGACCGGTTTGTGCGCAATGTTTAATAGCGAGCATTAACGGTCTAGGACTTTTTATATGACTTAGTCTATTAGAAATATATACTAAGTGATATATAATTTTTGAGTAAAATTCTGGATTAAGCACCTGTGTTTTTACTACCGTGTCAATTAAGTCTTCGTAGTTTTTAGCAAATTTTAATTGTGCTATATGTGCTAGTTTAAACTGTTTTTCAAAAATTTTTTTGATTAATGGTTTATATTCTGGATTTTCAAAAAGTATTGATTTTTTAGTAGTTTCAATAAACTGAAAGAGCGATACAAGACTTCCTGTAGCCATATAATAGTTACCTAAAAACTGTTTTAAGGTCATGTAATAAAAGTGCACAGCGTTATTTTCATACATTAAATATAAGCCTTTATCTAACAGTTTAGATCCTGATTTTTGTATTATCACAATATCATAATCGCTATTATTGTTCTCTAGCCCGGTTGACCTACTACCAGCGACAAAAGCCATCATTATGTCAGGGCTACTAAAGAAAGTTTTAAAGTATTCAGACTCCTTAAAATCATTTATAAAATTAGTTTTCATCCGTTACCACCTCATAACAGTTTTCGTCAATTAAGGGAGTCTGCAATTCCTGACCAGATTCATTAAAATAATACTTTTTAAGCTTAACAGCTTTTCCGCAGTTATCTCCGGTTATTTTATTACGAAAATAACCGGAGCTTGTAAATAAACGTTTAAACGTAACTCCTTTAGCATGTAATTCAAATTTGTTGTCTTTAGAGATAAACATAAAACCTCTCCTTTATATACTGTTTGGTGCTTCAGATAAGTCACTATTTGTGACGGATATATTAGCAGACTTAAATAGCCCTTTTGGGTCATAACACATAACTTTAATTTTAAGATTATCTGGAGGCACATCATACAAAGTTATATCGCTTGCCATGTTATATTCCGTCGCGCCCAAGGGTGAGAATACTGTCATTGGCCACTTAAGCGGGTGACTCGTAGGCTCAAGGTCAATAAATATGTCATAATCACCATCTTTATCACCGTCTTCATAGTAAGCACATTCTTCATATAAAGCTAGCGGGATTTGCCCGGTGGTATATGCGGTTGAATTAACTAAACTAGTGTAGTCTGACCAAAACCGCCATTCTGAATCTTCATAACCGTCGGCTGAAAATTTAACAGCAAGCAAGTGCATACCTTTGTAAGGGTAAAATCCCTGCCCACCAACTTCAACAGCTTGTGTACTGCCTGCCGTAAAAGTGTCTGTTCTATCCCACATATCGCGGGTTTGGTATAGCTGACGATTTTCAATGTAATACGGACGAGTCGTAGCAGTAACACTAACACTGTTAGTATTTTGAAAAGTGCCATATGCCTTATAATCCCCATCAACCATGCCACTTCCACCGCGAATAAGAACTGGCGGGTTTAGTTTACCTTTTGTAGCAGTTTTTGTGGTAACATTGATAGTTATATCACCAGTTACTGTTATGAACTTATCATGATGAGACGTTACAACATAACCACTTTTTGCTACAGGTGTAATTAATAACAGTTGGCCTTCAGTACACTTCACCACATGAGAATTAGAATTCCCAAGGCTCCAGTTTTCTTCGCGTGGCTTGTCTGCTCCTATGTCTAGTGTATAAATTTTTAAGCGGTCTAATACGTATGCTGAATAGTTAATTATTACTTTATAGGTTGGCTGCCAAATTAGTCTATCATTTAGATAAACTTTTGAAACTGGAGCATTAGTGACCTCATCTGACGTAAAATTAATTCCGGTATCTATCTCTCTGTTTGTATTACCAGATGTACCGTTATACTTATATCTAATAGACATAATTAATTACCCCACGTAGTGTCGATAGTCAATATACCAGTTGAACTATCGTACTTAAAGTCCTTTGCAGTCATAATCTTTGAGCTATTTACTTTAGCATAAGTTGCATTTATATTCACATAGTCAGCGTCTAGATTTACGTGCATGTCATCATATTCAGGGTCATTGTCTGCTCCGTTAATATCACCGATGGTCACTTGATGGGAAGATACGGAAATGCCTGAAGTTATTTCAGGGTCAAAGCCATCTGTTGTATTTGCGTCGCCGGTTACGCTTATATCTAATTGGTTTTGGTATATAGCAATGTCGCCGTGTTCTTCATAATTAATAGGTTCACAGGCCCCTAGGAAAACCCTATTCGATGACGTCTGCACTATTGAGTGTGTCTCACCTTCAGAGTCCTGACTATATAGCATAACATCCCCAGAGTCACGTGAAAAAATCCTAATACTTTGGTCGCTTACCATACCACTGGCCTCAGCTACCCCAGCAATACTACTGTAAGGAACTTTTCTGGATAGCTGTGCTTGGATATTTGAAGTAACGTCGCTTAAGTAGCCAAGCTTAGTGTGAGTAATTGTAGAAACCGCCATTTTTTTATTACTGTCTGTGACAACAACTCTATCAGCAAAAGCAAGTGTGCCATCATTTGCGAGATTTCCGTGAGTATGTGTACTAGCAGCTCTTGAGGTATCTGTAGGGTGCACGTGGTCGCTACGAGAAACGGTAGAAGCAGTACCAACACTTGCTGTGCCATTTGCGTTTGGAGCTGTAGAGCTATAACTTACATGCGTACCATGGCTAGACGCAGCTTTGCCATCAAGCTGTGTTTGAATATTCGAAGTAACCCCGTCTAAATAGCCAAGCTCAGTGGTGGTAATACTACTTGAAGTAGTTACTTTTTTATTTGCATCAGTAATAACAACTCTGCTGGCAGTACCTAAAGTACCATCATTGGCAATATTGCCATGAGTATGACTAGTATTACCGCTACCACGCTGCTCGACCCAACCTTGCGTTGCGAAGGTATCATTAGTTTTAGCAGCTGCCGGAATAGCAATAAGGTCAGTTTCTCTAGCTGATCTAATACCGTGCATGCCATAATAGGTGCCTTCACCGTTACGGTCGCTGATTTCAAGATATGTTGGGGATAACCAGCTACCATCACCAGTACTTACGTCAGAAGTAATAAGCTTGCCAGCATTTATCAAAGTATATTTACAGTCGAAATCTTGTTCTCCGGCAGAATAAATCTTAAAAACACTATTATCACCAACGTCTTCTATTAAATTGACCTCATCTGCTTTTAAGGTTGTATTTAAAGCATCTTGTAGACCATCAATATTTGCAATAGTATGATTGTGACTATCATCATTTACAGTAATTACACCGCTAGAGATAGTTACGTCTCCACCAGATTTAACACCACCAAGAGAAGTACCTGCTGCCGGAAGCGAGTAATTATTATAAGTTGCACCTTTGGTTAAAGTTATTTTACGTGTGCTAGCATCATAGCTTGCAGCAGTAACAGCATTACCGGAGCCAGTAACTTCTATGCTCGTTGCGCCAGTGTCCGTATCTGTGTTTGTATCAGTAGACGAAATAGTAATAACACCACTAGCATCTGTAGTTACCGTTGTTGCGCCGGAACCCTTAATTTTTACACTATCCGTTCCAGAGCCAGACCCGCCTGCTTTAAGGTCAATGGTAACATTGCCGTTAGTTTTACTAGCAGATGCAGATAAGTCATAGGTGGTATTAGTATCTGTGCTAGCGTAAGTAGCACCTTTAGTTAAAGTAAGTTTATTGGTAGCACCGTCAAGCTTGGCGTCTGTGATGACATTACCACTACCAACAACTTCAACACTTGTTGGGGCATTACTAGCGATTAAAAGCTCATTTCCTGCTGGAATAACATTAACTGCCCCACCACCTTTAATATTTATAGCGTCATTTGCCCCAAAGGCAGTTCCATCAGCAAGTATAGTTTGATTAGTATCGGTGACGGTCTCAGTACCAGTCGTTACACCAGTAACATGACCAAATTTATCTGTAGTTACAGTTTTAATATATGTTCGGCTAGCCGTAGATCCTTTAGCTTCAGCAGCAGCTCCACTTGGTACGCTGTGTGCTACACTATCGGCATTAACCGTAATACCTTCGCCAGCACCAACATTCAATGTTCTATTTGTGCTAATATCGCCGCCACCGGTTAAACCACTGCCAGCTGTGATTGTTACCGTTTTTAGAGCGTGGCTAGAGCCATCACCGAGTTCTTTCCAAGCCGACCCATTCCAAATAAATTCTTTGGAACTATATAAAACTACATCGCCGCTTGCAGGCGTTTTAGAAGCCCCGCTAATAGTAACTGCAGCCGTTGTAGTTCCGTCAGTTAAAGCTGTAGTAGTTTCACCGATAAAGTGAATAGCATTAGCGATACCAAGGTCAGCAGCTGTAACGCTTATTGCACTTGAGCCGTCATAAGACTTTCCACCAATTGATAAAGCATTAGGGTTCTTTAGAGTAGTTGGTTTATTTTTAATATAAGCATCACTAGAAGTGTCTGCTACGCTCCAGTCGCTTTGTACGTTCTTTTCAGCGTCACTTGGAGCGTGTGTACTCTGAGAATGCGTATAAGCAGTACCCCAATTAGAAATATTCGTTGAAGTGATGCTTTTTACGTGACTTGGAACTGTGGGGTCAGTTTCAGTATAGCCAGTAATAAAACCGCTGTCATTAGTTAAATCACTTGTTTTGGTAGGAACAGTAATGTTTGCAGTAGCAGCAGTAGACTGATTAGCCGAGAACGTAGCAACGTTAGAGCCATTCTTTTGAATAGTAAGCGTGCCGTTGTTTACGGTAGGAATTGTAGGTTTGTTAGTTAAGTCGCTGTAAGAACCGCTAGTAGCTACAGCAGCGAGTCCAGTAATCATTGACGCAGAGTGAGTACTAGGGTGTTCATATTTATTAGCTTGTGAGGCAATGCCATCAAGCTTTTTCTTATCGTCTGCCGACATTAATCCTGCAGCGGTTTGAGAAGCTTCTACAGTAGTACCAAATTCTTTTTCTGCCCAAGCCGTTCCATTATATTGATAAAACTTAGAATCTGCTGTACAATAGCACAGTGAACCTTCTACGATAACGCCATCGGTAGTTTCAGTTGCTATAGGTAATGCATCTCTTTCTGTTATAGTATTTACAACTAAATAGCCGCCTTTGATAAATTCAGCGTCAGTTAGATGTTTTGATTTTAGACTTGATTCTATAGGGAATCCTAATTGTGTTGCCATCTAATGGTCCTCCTAGTTTAGTTAATTCTATATTTTTCAGTTGCCACACCAAGAGCATCTGTTCTATATGCGTGATACGTAGCGGTTCTGCCAGTGCTAGTTGTAAATGACACAGACCCTTCATAGGTAGTTTTCATATTATTCCACTGGTTCATTGCAAATTGTTGGATAGTTGTTTTATTTTGGTTTGGCATTAAAAACCAAATATATGTGTTATCTGTGGTAGTAATAGTTGCCTCAGCACTTTGCGCATTATTTTTTACGCCAGTAGTAGATGCTGATGTAGGTTTTGTCGTACTAGAAGTAACTGCATAGTAATTATAGTTAGTATAGCCTATTGATGCACTCTTACTTGAACTCTGCTGTCCATCGCTAATGGTGCAATAGATAGTACCACCTGTTGTACCGTTATACGTTTTTGAGTTAGTTAGGGTAATTGCAGTGCCACTAGTTGCTGACGTACCAGAGTATAGGTCGCTTCCACCACTGGTTGTACCAATTTTTATAGAAGTAATAGCTTTTGAACCTTTTGTGAAATTTGGCGTTACTTTTGATACCGTTTTAGAGGTTCCATACTCAAAAGTGCCAGCCGCCTCAGATAGTGTAATGCTGCTAAGGCTCGGTGCAACATAGGGGAATAACAGATCAGATAGTACATCTACAATAGCAGCATTACTGTATGATTTATCTTTAGCAATACCGCCAATTGCTTTTGTTACTGTACCAGAAATAGTGACTTTTGAGTCAACTTCTGACTCAGTATAATAAATGTTGTTATGATTGTGATCAGCCTTTGCACAATGTTCGTCAGTGAAAGGCAAATTACTTACAGTATTTTTACCATCACCTATTTTAAAGCGTTCATATGTATATGGAGTTGTTCTACTTGTAGGTAGAGATAAGGTTTTACCGCTTGCGTCTACTTCAGCGTCGTATATAATAAGCTCGCCTTGCATTGGTATAAAGTTCACAGCTTTTAGCCAGTTTACTTCAAGGTCATGCTTATGCTGAATTCTAGTTGTTACTGCTTTTGTTGACAAAATGTCGTCCTCCTTAAATTTAATATAAAAAATAAACTCAGGTTATTTAATAAAATAGCATAAAAGGGCATAGCTACTATATTAAATAAACTGAGTTTATCTAACACTCAACTAACAATTTCTTTTAAACTATCTTTTCAAATTTTAAGAAATTAAGAAGTTGCCATCTTTTCAGGCCGCTTCGTTAATATTAAGTTTATGTTTTACTATTTAATTTAGCAAATATAAAAAGCTCTGTTGATACAAAACAGAGCTTCTATGACAAATAAAATTTAATTAATTTTGTCCATATCACCTTTAATTCTAGTCAAGCCCAGATTAGTTGCGTAGCCATTTGGTCCTATGTTATCTATTTGTCTAGTTACTATATAAAGCCCACTAGATAAGTGTTTTCGCCCACCTGGGAATATGACATTTAGTTTTACATATTGCATTAAGGTAGCAGGTCTAAGAAGCCCTTGTACCTGTATTGTAGCATTTATAGGGAACTGTGTAGCTTTTGTCCACCATACTTTATCTGTTGCTTTAATATCATAAGTATTTTGACGCATCATTCTAGTAGGAGCATATACGTCTTCCCAAAGGCCATCGCTGTTTATTCTGCGAACATAGTCCTCTGGATGAGCTTCCTCTTGATAGTCATAGTACAGAGAGTAGTTTTCATTGTTTTCTATTTCAAAAGACCTTACAATAGTAGATGTATTTATACCTATGTCTATTTCATATGCATCGTCTCTATCCATAACTGTTGACACTTTATTTACCTTAAAGTATGGACCTTTTTTACTCATCGCACTATCGGCGCTCGTAATAGAATCGTCATAGATAGTCATAATGTAAATTTCTTTGCTAAGTCCGGTTTTAGACCCTTCAGGAATCATACAGCCTGCCAGATAATTTATATAATCTATAGCAGATATATTTCTTTTAGACTCTATCTCAACAGGCATATCTCCACCTTCTATCAACGAATCTAAATCGGATACAGACATACCAGTAAAGGTATTTTGTAAACTTTTGTTGCTTTTAAATAGCTTTTTAATTTCTTCACTCGGTCGTACTTTTTTACCTGTACCGAGCACAGTGATAGTACCGTCTGCTTGAAGTGCAGCACTAGATACAGCAGAAACTGTGTAATTTATAGAGCTTCCTTGAAGGTTAAAGGTTTGTGATACTTTTGTTATAATAGCTTCTTCATTTTTATATACATACGCAGGATTTTCAGCATCACCATATGTAAAAACAATTTTTCTAGTTCTACTCACACTAGAAAAAACTTTTTCAAAGAAATTAGGGTCGTCATGCAGAGTAATTGGGTACTTAATAGTTAAAGCATATTTATTTACTTGACCGTTTATTTTTGCAACCTCTAGTTGTTGGATATATTGCGGAAATTGCACATTAAACGGCTGGTAAAATCCTGCCTGGTCTTGGCCCCAAGTTTTTGTCTGTTCATCAAAAATACCAAAAGTATAATCGCCTATTGTAACTTTTACCCAAGGCACTTGTATTCTAGCTTGGCTAGATAGTAGTTTTCTATTAGTAATTATTTTAGCGCTCATTTATTAATCCTGCCAAACTCAATATTAGAAATATTAGGAATTTTTATAGTTTTATATTTATTTAAAATAGGTTTGAATGGGTCTTGTATATCGTTAAAATAAGCAATGACCCACCAAAAAGTGGGATTGTTGTAGTATTTTAATGCTAATGAATTTAAAGTATCATTACTTTTTACTATGTGTGTGACAAATTCGGCATTTGTTTTTAAATTTGTACCAATACCGCATATTTGTCTATTATTAAGTGTGTCATAGTAGTATGGTATATTTGCATAACGACTCGTATAGTCAAACTTAGCGTATGTTTTATTTTTTAATGTATCCATTAGTAGCAATTAACCTCCAAGTAATTTAAAAGTGTAATCCTTTTCTAAGCGTTGCAGTAAGACCTCTAAATGAGCCGTTTTTAAAAACAGTAGACGAGTCATATGGATCCACTTCTGATACAGTAAAACTTATATCAATTAGAGCGTATTTTTCATTAGATAAAATAGGTTTACCATACGTAACGCTTACACCACCTGAAACAATGCCTTTTATAAAAACTTCTCTACCAAGGCGTATAGCAACCAATGGAGGTTCGATAGCTTTGTTAGAAAGATTATACTTTGGCACAGCGATAGCTTGAAGAGCGTGGATAAATTTTTCTGCCATATCATCACCATCTGCAAAATGTTCAGATCCATTTGGATAGAGAAACCTGTTAATATCCTCAAACATATCTCTATGAAAGCTCAAGTTTATTTGAATAGTTCTAGGCCCAGAGTGACTGAAAGTAAACACCGGTGCAGACCTACCTAATGCACTATTTGCCATAAACTCAGACTGCATGCTGTCTGTAACTTTTTCCGGATAACCTGGAAGCATCCAATATTGATATGCTTCGTCTAAGTGAGAAATATATAAATAGCAGTCCGGTAATAGCCTATCTATAATATCACCCTTTGCGCGACTAAACTTATTAATAGCCATTTATAGCTCCTCCTTAAATATCATATAATCCGTCATAAATATCAACATTTTGAATGGTATCTTTGACTACTGCTCTACCACTTTCTCTTTTCCAGCTTGCGTATAACTTTTCAGCATCCTTATCTACGTAGCCTAATATATCATACATAGTACTTTTAGTAGTATATCCTAGAGTGGGGTGTATTCCGGTTCGTTTATCGACCAATAGCTTCTCATCACCTATGATTATTGGTCCAGAGTTCATCATATAGTCATATAAAATATTTTGTATTTTATTTTCCCATAAGCCTTCAATTTTAAAGTAATTTTTATTTTGTGCCATAACACGTTGAACACGCTTAATATTATCTGGTATTTCATCCATCTGAGTAATCGCACTACCACTAAGATACTCAACTAGTCTGTCCGCAAAAGGATAAGACTCACCAGTATTAAAAGCAAGTAATTGTAGTTTACTTATTGGTTTAAAGTCGTATTCGTTTAAGTCAATACCATCGCCAAAGGTCTCTTCACCAGAAGTAGTATTATATACCACTCCTTTTCTAATGGTATTAAAGTTTAGCATGGTATGATTTTGACTATAGTTCCAAGCAGTTTTTTCTAGTGAAGAACCTCCAGCAAGTACCTTTTTGGTTGGTAAATACTTTGAGTCATTATACCCTCTATAGTCGCCTTCTAAAACTACTATGGAAGATTTACAGGAAGTTGGAACTTTAATAAAGAGTCGAAGGTCTTTTTCTCTATTAGTAATGTCCCAGCGAGTAAAAATGTCGGAACGCACTTGAGCTGGGTTAAACTGCAATGTAGGCTTTAGTTGTAGATCAGGCTGAGCTGCTGCGCCAGGTTTTAACGACGTGTTCGGCTTTGTTGGCTTAGCAGACGGTTTCTGTGTCTTTGATTGTTGTGCCGATTTGATATCAATATCATTTTTAGCGAGCCAATTATTTATATTTAATTTATCATATAGAAATGGTTGACTAAATAATGTTTGATTTATTTTCACATAGGTTTTAGCTGCAAGGAGGTTTGCTTTAGCCGACAGCTCTAATCTAGTATTATAAAGTCCACAAAACATCTCTATTCCTTGGCTACAGTCAAGTGCGATCGTATACTGTGAAAAAAGTTTCACTGGAATAGCATATATTTTATACGAAGGGTCTTGCGAATCAAAAGTTACTTTTACTTGTTGATTTTTATTCGCATCAGGATTAATGATAAAATTAAAATATATATTATTATAAATTTTATTGTTGAAACAATTATACATTGACATTAAATTTAGATTATAATAGTCACGTACAAAACGAAGATAGTCACCAAGATATTCATGTGTGGTAGTATCATAGTACTTTCCTATACTATTTAGTGATCTAGTTAAGCCGTGCGCGACTTTATCAGGGCTATAAAAAATATCTGTGCTACGGTTCCATTTCGTATTACCAGATTTATCTAAAAAATAATTATACAAATCATTATTTTTTAGATAGTTTATTCTTACAGCCCCGTGAGTACTAGAAGAATCAAAAGATTCTAGTACTCGTGGGTCTTCTTCACCGTGTTGCTCCAAATACTCTGCATATTCACGAGTGTATATTTTACACGAAGGTAAGTTAAAAGAGGATAACATTTGTTTTAGATACCCAGTAAAAATATGTGTATTATTATAGCTAAACATTACCTAATCTCCTTATGATATAGTCCAACCACCAAGGTCAAATCTTCCGCCACTTCCTACGGGGCTTCCGTTTCCGCCACCGATGCTTCCACTTCCTTCATAGCCACTACCAACGCCGCCTCCGCTAGAAGCACTTCCACCAGAGCCAGAGGTTTCTCCGTAGGCTCCTCCAGAGCTACCGCCGTTACCACTGCTAGAACCAGCTGAAGTACCGCCATCGCCACCGCTGATTACTGAATTACTACCATTTCCTAGAATGCTATTACCGCCATTAAGTGATGTATTAGTATGACCAGTTCCTGTTAAGCCATAGCTATCAACTCGTACACGTATAGTACGGTTTCCTTTGGTAACACTGTCTAGTAGCTCATATATTTTAAGAACAGTTCCGTTCAGTACGTCTACTTGGTTCGCAGGCTCTTCTTCTTTTGCTTTAATCATTTGCTTTTTCTTAGAGTCTTCGGATTCCTGTATGGTAGAGTTCTTTACATCATTACCATTACTTTGCCCAGCATAACCAGAGCCTGATGTACTTTGAGACCCACCGCCAGAGTTTGCTGCACTGGCGGCACCATCGCCGGTACCGCGATGATTTACCTCTAGGCCAGACCCCTTGCCAATGCCCATTTTTGATAACATTGCTTGGCCGCTAAATGATGAAGCAAGGCCAGATATCATTGGACCTAGGCTTCCTAAGATACCTCCTGTTACAGATGCAACACGCATTAAATCTGCAACCGTAGTATTTAAGTCGACACCAAAGCCCATGACGTTAATGAAGGGCAAGTCAATACCACCAACAGCTTCGTCAAGCAATCCAGCTAATTTATAGGTTAAATAGGTAATTGGGTTATTAGCCATACTGCTAGCTATTGAGTATTGCGCATTTTCCCAAACGTTTGTCATAAACTCGCCAACACTGGTACGTAGTATCATAGAGTTAGCCATGTCGTTAAGCTGCTTTATCATATTACCATAGGTTAGATTTTTGCCAAAAACATCCTTAGTTGAACCTGGCTCTGCTAGATTAACAGCCGCCTTCAAGTCTGATGCTTTAACTCCAAACACATTAGCGAGTTGCTGTTGAACTACATTATTACCTTTAGAAGATTCTGCAATCTCTGCTAAGTAATTTACAGTCGCCTGCAATAACTTATTAGTATTTTTTGAGTCAAGACCTTCGGCAAGTATTTCAGCAATAGATAGGCCAGCTTCATTTGCTGCCATAACAAGTAAATTACCTGCGCCATTTCCAGTAAGGGCATCTACTTGACCAGAAGCAATTTGACCTAATGCATTTGCAATAGTAGTAACTGCATTTTGTGACATACCTACAGAGTATAGAGAACCCATCCACTTTTGTACTTGGAATTCTACCTCAGTCGCTTCCGCACCTTTCATCAAGGATTCCATTTCTTCTAAACTGCTTCTAACACTAGCTGCTACATCAGTTAAGTATTCCGATGTTTCATACATATTGTTTAAGAAAGAGTTTAGTGCAGATTCCATACCAAGACGACCCGCGGTAGAGTCTTCTTGCTGAATTCTTATTAATCTTAATAAAGTGCCATCTGCGACATTAAAAGTATTAGCTATTTTTTCTTGAATGGTCATCAAGAAAGCACGTTGTTTAAGGTCAAAAGAAATACCTTTTTCTACTAATGATTTAATATTATTGGCAAAGTCCTCTTGTTTAAAGTAGGGAGTAACCGCACCAACACTCATCATATCAGTAGTCAGCTGGTCCCAATAAGAGCCCATTCTTTTTTTGTTCGAAGAGCCCTGCATACGAGTGTCTATGCCACCCTTATAGCTACCTACTTTATCTATAGTATCTTCTAATTGTTGTACTAAAGTACTAAGGGCTTTGACTGCAACTGCCATCTGAGCCCCAGGAATTTTTTCACCGTTTTCATCCTCGGTTAATTTTTGAAGGCTTTTAAAACGCTCAACTAGATTGTTCTCTTTGGTTAGCGGACCGGTTACCGCGGACTCTACTGCCTTGTCTCCGGCTTTAGCACGATCTTTAGCCTCGTCATCAATTTCTTTCTTACGAAGCTTGCTAATACGCTCTAAGTTTTCATCTTCAAGACTAAATTTTGCTTCTGCTAGCTCTTCAATATCTTTAAGCTCTTCTTTGGTAAGATCACGTCTAAGCTTTGTGCGTAGCTTAGCTTCTAGTTCAGCTTTATGCGTAGCCAGTTGTTTTTCTCTGGCCATAGCCAGTCCAGGGTTTTCTTGCTTCAGAGCAATTTCTTTTATAAGCTCTTCTTTTCTTAGAGCAAATTCCTCTCGAATTGCCTTTGCATTGGCCTCAGCAGCCGCTTGCGAGAGTTCGCCATTATTGGCTAATCTTGTTTCATAATTACGACTTGCAAGCTCATCTGCCATTCTACGTTCAAATTCATGTACAGCTGCAGAGTCTATTTTTGATAGCTCGGCTAGTTCTGCTTCAAATTGCTGTTTAAGAGCAATTTCTTTTATGAGCTCTTCTCGTCTATTTGCAAAGTCTTCTCTGGCCAGCCTTTCATTAGCCTTTGCAGCCTCTTCTGTAAGAATACCGTTATTAGCCTGCCTAGACTCAAAGTCTAGCTTAGCTCTAAAGTCAGCAAGTCGTTTCTCGTATTCTTGTGCTACTTTAGGATTTGTCTTACTAAGATCAGCAAGCTTCTCTTTTGCCAGTAGCTCATCCCTAGCTTCTTTTATGATGGCGTCTTTTCTGGCCGCAAAATATTTACGAACACTCTCTTCGTTCGCGGCAGCCTGTATTGCATCCAATTCTCCATTGTTTGCCAGCCTAGTTTCAAGATCAAGCTTTGCTCTATAGTCAGCCATCTGCTTTTCAAGCTCTTGATAAGCTTTGATGTTAATGTCGGCAGTAGTTTTGCGTGCCCGTGTATCGCCAGTTTCTAAGTCATCCGCCGCACCCTTTGACGTATCTGGAGCAAGCTGAAGGTCTATTTGATTTAGCAGCTGTTGTGCTTTAAGCTCGGCATCGGTTGCTTCTTGCAGTCTGCTAAGTCTAATTTCTATAGAACGATTTTCAAGCTCTTCTTGTGTTTGTAGCTTTGCAATAGCAAGCTCAAGCATAGAAGTTTGAATAGCCTTTTCTTGCCTAGCCCAGGATTCTACTAGTGCCTTACTGCGCTCGAGCTGTTGCTTTTTAACATCTGCTTCCTGCGTATAAGCTTTAATACCGTCTTTTGCTATGCCGTCTAAGAACATTAAGAAGTTTTTAGCAGTTTTTTCAGTGTCTTTAAGCGCTGCAATTTCTTTTTCACTGACAGTATTTTCAACTTTAACAGACCTTGGCGGTTCAGGCGGTTCAGGCGGTACCAATGGACCTTGAGGTGGTTGTCCGCCAGTAGTTGCAGGCGTCGCAGAAACAGACTTATCCTCTGATGTAGCGGCTGCTTCGGCAGCAGCGCCAGTACTTGCGGTCACAGTATCGGCATGAGCGTATTCAAAAACAAAAGGAGAACTTCTGTCGAACAACTCGGTAACAAAAGTATAAGTACCTTTAATAGCTTCTTTCAAGCTAGCAGTCATAGTACCAACTTCATAATTAACGTTTTCATGTTTAGTTGCTTCAGGCAGCGGTGAGCCTTTTACTAGTTGTTCTTTGGCAGTCTCAGATATAACTTCCAGCAGCGTTTGATACTGGTCTCTGTTAATTGTTACATCACTGAACTTGTCTTTTACGTTGGTTATTAGACTGCTAAGCTGGTTCTCATTAAGGTTTATACCATTTACAAGTATATTTCGTATTTCTTGCACAATCTCAGCTGTCTCGTTACTGGTTGTTACCGAAGGCTTAGCTGAGACTGCGGGGTGTAGCTTTGTTAATTCTGCGTTAATTGTGGCAGAATTACGGTCGTCTACACCTTTAGCTGTAGTTTGTGAGGCAGAAATACTTCTATCATATAGCTCTTGAAATAGCGTGTAGGCATTTAGACTTGCATCATGGTCTTTAGATGCGATAGCAGTCTGAACAGAGCTTTTATTTTCACTCTGCTGTATTGGAGGAGCAACATACGAGTGTTCTCTGGTTTCTTTGGTTTCGGCTTCTGGGGTCTCAACGAGCGTTCTACTGAGTTTAGCTAGCAGTGTTTGGTACTGGTCTTTGTCTAATTTTATATTACTTAGCGCCGACCTAGTTTTTGTAAGGAGCTCTTTAAATTGGTTTTTATCTAATTTTACGCCACCACTGAGGACTTGTAAAATATCTTTAATAGCGTTATTTCCACCGGTAGAAGCATTTTTTGTGTCTTCACCAGTTTCTTTTGTAGACTTCTTTGTGCTGTCGGAGCTTCTTGCTTCGTTAGAAGACCTAGCTAGCTCTTTAAGCTGTCTTTCAAGTTGGGCTACATCAGAAGCAATAGCCTTATAGTTTTTATTGAGTTTATTATCTAAAACTAAAAAAGCATCGTTTAAGGCGCTATGTTTACGCGCGATCCTATCAAGTTCCTTGGAGTATATATCAAAATATTCCTCTAAGTAAGAAATGCGGAGCTTACCGATGTCTTCTTCACCAGCTAAGACTTTTTCAATAATTTCCGCCTGCTGATTAGTAAGGTCCTTTGCCTCCGAGATAACCTTACCTAACTTCTTTAGTTGTTCAGGGGATAGTTTACCTAACTCCTCCTTAGCCATAGTAGCCTCCTTCTAATTTTAATACTATTAATAGCCTCTTGTAGCTCTGGCCTCTTCCATTGCTCGCATAGTGGCTTCTTTCTTTTCATTTATGCAAGCAATCAAGTAGACTCTATCTTGATATGCAAGGTTTAAAACATCTGTGTAGCTGGTATTAAGGTTATCACTTACATACCAACATTCTTTAACGATTTCCTTATAACGCTTAGGCCCATAGGCGGAACCGTCGTTAGATGTTTGTGGGTCTAAAAAACTCGGGCCCGAAGCGAAAAAATGTCGTTATTTCTTCACCGCACTTAGGGCATGTGAGATATAAAATATTTTCTAAGCCAACCTGTTGGTTTAACTTGTCAATATTATTTAAGATCTTTTGCAAGTCCAGTGCGGGCAGGTTCGTAATAATATTTTCAAGTTCGTGCTCCGCTTTCTTTTCACCGTCAACTAAATCAATATTAGTCAGTAATCTTACAAGAGTATCAAAGTCAATGGTCGCAGTTTTATACTTACGCTTCATATCTTTTACTTTTACTTCCATTTCTTCTACGCTGCGGGGCGATAGGAAATTAAGTGTAACCGTATGACCACTTTTAGGAAGAGAAAAAGTTCTAAGTTTGTTTATTTCTTCTTCATTAAATTCTTTTATGTTAAGCTGGTCGAGTTTTGCAATAGTCTCTATCATTTCGCCACATTCAGAACAACGAAGAGCAACTTTATAGTCTTCACCGTAAGTTACTATTCTAAGCTTATGTAACAAAAATTCATAGTCACCCAAAGCCATATCATATACATGAATAGCGGGTTTCTCAATGCAACAGCCCTCAATAATATCTGCGAGTGTTTTTAGTGGAGTGCTAGAGGGTGATAGTCTCTTCATCTCATCTCTTGCGGTCATGCTTCTTAGCTCTACATGCGGATTTACACTTTCATTGTAGATTTTACCTTTTGACGGAAGCTCGTAGCCCTCCATAATGGTGTAGTCAGTTTGTCTTTCCATAATAATTTACCTTTCCTTTAAAATTATTTTGTTATAGTTCTCTGTTTTCAAAATAGTGCTCTAAAATATATCTTATAAGAGCAGATACAGTGACACCACGTTCTTGTGCAGCTTCTTTAAGTCTAGAGACTAAAGGCTTAGATGATTCAAATGTTTGTATTACTTTATCACTTCTATCTACTTTTTTACGTCCCATAATAAATTTGCCCTTTAGGTATATTTTAACTTACTATATAATTTAGCAAAAAGTAAATAGATTTATTAAAAATAAAAAGAGCGAACTCAGTTTTGTTCGCTCTTTTATGTTATACAATTTTTAATTAACCTTCGGTCTTGTCATCAAGCTTCATGATTGCACGGTCATAAACGATGCTCGCACGAATGGCTCTCTTTCCGTCTTGTTCTTTATTAAATGGATCTTCTGTAATATTTTGAATCCAGCAGCCGTAAAGAGTCCAGCTTCTAATTTGCTCGAAGTCTTGTGTATATTCAATAAGTGTAGCATTTTTCTTGTAGTCTTTCATACGGCCACCCTTACGAGTATGCACGTTATAAGCAAGACCTTGCCATGCCATAAGAATTGATTTAGTGTCAAGACCAACTACGTCATCAACAGTAATTTCACCGTCGCTGAATTCAGGAACACCTGCGAAGTTTACGGTGTCATTACCACGTTTGTAGCTCATTTTTTGAAGACTGAAGTGAGGAACAGGTGCTTGAGTTACGTTAAGTTTTAAGGTTTCTTGTGCCTGTTTACCAATTTTATCACTATCAGCTGCAGCGCTAGGGTCTCCACTAAACGCCGCGCTAACGATATTATCGATGTCGTCTACAATCAGAGAGAAGAAACCAGATCTAGCAGCTTCATAGTTAGCTAAGTTTGTGCTTATATGTTGAGCAGATAAACTATTTGACATTTTCTAAAATCTCCTTTTTAAATTAGTTAGCAGCAACAGAGACACCACCGAAGGAATCTTCAAGAGAAACTTCAATGTCAAAGTCTTCTACAGCTTCGATAGGAATAATTCTAATCTTAGCTTTTAAGGTTGCTTTTTTATCAGTAAATACTTTTAATACTCTATAGTCTCTAATACCTTGGTCTGCTTTCATAAGGTCGAGGGTAGGAGTGATTGCATTTACAAAGTTGAACCAAAGAGTATCACTGTTAGGATCGAAAGTGAAACGACGGCAAGCTACATAAATTTGTTTCTTAATGGTAGAGCAAAGTTGTCTAATATTTAAGAAATGACTTGCTACAAGGTCGCCACCAGCTTTCTCTTCTTGTAGCTTATAAGCTGTTCTATTGCCCCAGAGATAGTAGCTTCCTCTGAAGTTAGCAATTACGTTACAAGCAAAAGGAGGTTGTGAACTTTGGTCAACAATGTATCTAGGCTCAAGTGCGTTGATTGCAATTTCACCAAGTTTAACTGAAGTATGATCAATAGTGTAGCTAGATACACCACGAGTATAACCTGCAGCTGCATACCATTCCGCGAAGCCAGCACTAAGTGAGCCCATGAAGCAAGCAAGATAATGGAACGCACCAGGGAACTTAGCAGTACTATCAGACATTTTGTAGTATACGCTAGGCACAGTCATAGCACAGTAAGCACCTTCATCACCAATGCTTGACGACATACCTTGGATTCCCTCGATAATTAAAGCCTCAGGCTTTTTCGTTTTGGTTGAAGTAACATAGCAGCTTTCATAAAGTTCGATAAGTGCAACACAGTCACCTCGACCGCCACAAAGCACAACACCTTTATCATCAGTTCTATAGCTAGCAAGCTTTGCGATAAGTCCATTTACGTTGTTAATAGTGCCTGGAGTAACGCTAGCTGCGTCAGCATCTGCAACTTTCTTCTCTTGAGCAGAAAGTTCAGGAATAATTTCGTCACTGTTCTTAGCGTAGTCAGTTTTAGCCCCGGTGTACTCTTCGTGCGATTTTCCTGTAATAGGATCTATAAAGCCAGTATAGCCTTCGCCGCCATCAGTAGTAGCTTTCATAACGTTTTGATAAACTGCGTCACAAAGCTCATCTTTTCCAGTTTGGTCTAGTTTATCCCAGTCTGTGCCGGCTTTCTTTGCCGCTTCCATAGCTTTGTTCGTAATATCTTCTAATTTTGCAACGTCAGCTTTGATTTCGTCTAAACGTTTAACTAACGCATCATAAGAGGTTTTGTCGTAGTTTGTTTCAAGTAAGCCGTGGCTAATAAATCTAAAGTCATAGCTTGCCTTGTCTTCAAACAATTCCCAGAAAGCCCCAGAGGTAATACCATCTTCTTCTAAAATAGACTTAATAGGAACATAGATAATAGAGTAACCCATGTTTAATAGCGCATGAGCCATTCTTTTACCATAATGTACTTCACCTTCTACGTCAGTGGTAATATCAGCATAGCCTGCTGCCTTTTCAGCTTTAGAAAAACCGATAGTGTCTTCAAAATCTTGCTTTGAGCTAAATTCATACACACCGTTAGAGTCCGGCTGAATTTTATCCGCTACAGTAGCTCCAGTCTTATCAGCTTCTGCATCAGCGGTAAGAACAGGTGTACGACCCATATAACCGGCGATTAAAACAGAATAGTTAGCGTAACTACCAGGGGTACCGGGAGAAGTATTATCTTTCTCATTAATAAGTATTTTTGGCATACTAAGTATATCTCCTTGTTAATATAATAGTTTTAAATTTAATATTTGAAAATTCTTCTTCGGAACTTCAAATAATTTAGCAAATTATTTTAGCTCATATTCAAATAAAATCTCTTCTTCTGTTGGGTCAGAAATTTTATCAACAGTGCTGACTTCAATACCAATAAATTTCCAGTTTCGTTTATTAGGAATGCTAAATAAGAAGCCGTCCTGCAATTCTAATTGAATTGTCCACTTGTAGAATTGGCCAGGAAAAACGTGAGTAGGAATATCACTCGTGTCGGAGACTGTATCTAATACTCTCAGATTTGCGGTATGACGTACTATATAATTATTATAGGGTATTTCAATAATTATTTGTGGGTTGTTTATTAGCTTAAATAAATACTGTCGTACATACTCATCAGCTTCTATACGTTTTTTAGTGTAGATGTCTAATTGATAGGTTGTTTTTACCGGAATGACATTTAAATGAATCGTTGTATTATTAGTAGTATCTTTTCCAATAACTAGCCCATCAAAAGATTTATTTTGTTTGATGGCGGATTCTATTTCGATATCTTTGTTTCTAGAAATTGCAATTAGTGGTAGTTTAATCGGCTCATCATTAGAATCTTCCGCATGTAGTTGAAGCAGTCTCGTTGATTCGTCTGGTGATAGCACTCTCAGTTTAGAGGAGTCTGCTAGCCAGCCTTTTATTTTTTGAGTAATAGCTTCATCATAATAACTTATTGCCATAAGCAGGCACCTCCACTAAGTTTTTAATGCAATCTGAAGAATACGACTTCCAGGGATTGCCCCATTGCCGTACGTAATCAGACTGGCAAGTTTATCAGATTTTGGGTCTTTAAACAGTAGTATTAAATTCCCATCACGGTCTTTATAAAAAGTAAGACTTAATAATAACTTAATACACATATTTTTAAGAGTAGTTTTATATTGTTGTTGTAAGAATTGGTCTAAGGCGAGGTCAGAAGCATGCAGCGAGTAATTTTGAATTAAGAAATACGCATTTAGCAAAGTATCTGTGCGCAACTGTTCTGTAGATAGGTACCGTTTATTATTAACTTTAAAAAACATTAGTTCTCTTTTTGCATACTTGCTATTATCTTAGCAACCAGCGAATCAGCATCTGTTTTATTAAGCTGGCCTTTTGGCATAATACCTTTTGCAGACAGCGTCATAACTGCTTTAAGCTTGACATCGCTAGATAGGCCAGCAAAAATAGGATTTTCTAGTGCCTCTTGTGCTGCGGCATTATTTGTCGTTAAGGACAAAGCTAGTAGCGCAGCGTATTTATCAGCAGGTGTAGCTAGCTTTGCCACCAGAGCATCTTGCCCATTTCCGTCAAGGTTTGTTTTAGGGTCACTTACCCTGTCACAAACTTCTCTTGCTAATGATAAAGTATTTAGTTTTGCATTAGCAACCCCATGGAAGTCACCGTGGCCCAGCTTTGTGTTAATTTCCTTGGCGCGTTTAGTTTCTTCCTGCTCAGCAATTTTTTCTCCAACATCTAAAAAAGCCCTTTTATTTTCAAGTTGTTTTTCTGCGGTATATTCTGTACTAGATACCGTAAGTATTTGGCTCTGCAGCTTTAAGTACTCAATCATCTCTTTTACAGGTTTACTATATAAGTCTGCACAGTAGATAATATTATACTCATTATTATCGGCCTTTTCATTAATAAGCTCGGAGTGAGCCACTAATTTATTCGCAACTGCATTATAAACAGCTTTAAACGTTTCTACGTTTAGTTTACCAGTATAAATTAAGCCGTCTATTACACGTTTTTGTTTAACAAAGCCAAGTATAGGATTTTTAGTAGGGTCAAAACCTAGAACTTTTATAGCTTTTCTAAGCGGATCACCTAATAGCAGTAATTTAGCACCAATTGACCTATCCCAATTTTCTACAAAGAATTCTCTGAAAAATTTGGATTCAACTTCATACTCGGTCTTTTTTTCTGTTGCGCTAAGTTTGTTGTTATCACTGATGCGCTTGTCTAAAAGCTCTTTCCACTTATCCCACTCGCCTTTACCTGGTAGAGCCTCTAGCCCTGTAGGAGCTGTTTCTTCTGGAGTCCCTTCTGGAGTCACTTCTGGAGTGCCTGCTGTAGTTTCCTCTCCGGTGGGCGCTACTTCGTCATCATCAGGCGTACCGCTAGGTACTTCGGTCTCTTGTGCCTTAGGAAATAAAGCACGTAAATTCGTAGTTAAAAAATCTGCTTCTAATAATTTTTCGGACATTAGTCATCGTCCTCCTTGTCTATAAGTAGTGGCATATCTTCTTTTTCACATGCCGTTGTAATTAAATGTTGTTCATCGTTAGACTCGTACTCAAGAGCAATTTCACAAGCAATAGATGCCGGATATATCATAATATTAGACATGCTGATTACACGGAATGTTCTATCTTTGCCTGTATCAAGTCCACTAGGCACGTCAAAGAACGCACCAACCTGAAGGTCAGGTAAGTCGTATGGAACGTGTATAACAGAAGAGCCTTCTTGCAGCTCTGCAACCCAGCCAGCTTTCTTCAAAGACTTTTGGTCAGGGTGCTCTTCGAATAGACATCCAACTAAAATTTCTGGTTTATAACCAGTTTGTAGATCTCCATGTATATCATAGTCTTTATTTTTAAGCGGAGCTCTGTACTTACAGTTTATGCCATGTAAAGCGACCATTTGCTTAAACCACGTTCTATGAAGTTTTATATCTTTAGTTATTAAAAGACCGTAGTTTGTTTTAACGTCCGACATCTTAGCTCCTTTCAAATTATTTTCAACACAGAGTATTTAGCAATCTAGGTACTCTGTGTTGAGGGTTTATTATTTATTACGAGTAAATGACTCTGTAATAAAGGTTTTATTTGTTTCATCGATTTTGCCGGTAAGAATAAAGCGTCTATCTAAGCCAAGCTTTTCATTTAAACCACAAAGTTTAATTTTACCGTTTTCATTGTAAGCTTCTGAGAACGTGTAGGTAAGTTTTCTACTTACACCAGACGTGAAATATACTGTTCCATTTACTTTAAAGCTTTCGTCAAGGTACTCGCTATCGGTTAATCTGAAGCCTGCAACATTTCCATAGGCTTCCACTAGCGAATCAGAAATAAACTTTTCAAGAGACTCTTCTTGTACCTCATCTAAAGTTTCCATAATAGTGCTAAGGTCTGTTTTTGAAAAGCTTTCATCGATACCGCCGCCCATTGCTACGAGTTCAGCTGATTTTAGATCATTTTTAATGCTTTCAAAGTGCTTAGTTAGTTGGTCATGTTCTAGCTTGCCTTTAAAGTATTCGCATAAAAATACCGCATTTTCATCATCAGCTCCATTTGCCAAGTAGATAAAAGCAGGGCCACATCCTTGGCGCATACTCCAGCCTTTTGCTAAGTTATCTGCACTCTCATAGTCTTCTTTAGCCTGAGGCTGCTTCATACCAATAACTAGCTCAGATAGTTTTTTTGGTGATGGTGCAATATTGATTGGTTTACCATTTTTATACTTATTAGTAAATCCAATAACAATAAAAGTCTGGAATTTACGATTATCATCTTCTACATAGGTTTTGCCTTTTTCGTCTATTTCTACCTTGTCTGGATCAATGCAAGCATTTGCTAAAACCCAGTCAGCGGTTCCTGCACGGGACTTAATTTTGGTAGATATAAATTTACTAAGGTTATCTTTAGCCTTGCCAAAGCCATCTTTAATTTTATCAAAAATACCTTCTTCTAAAGCTTCTTCTGTTTTTTCTGTATCTTCCTTGTCAGCAGCCAGCATAGCTCTTACTGTAGAATCAGAAATAGGCTTTTTAAACTCTGGTTCGTTAATAAGCTTTTCGAAGTCATCGGCAGACACCTCAGGGTTGGTAGTGCCCTTTTCTTCGTTAAGTGCTTCCATAAGCGCTTCGCCTAAGGTATCGACTGTTTCTACGTCACTCGTAGATTCTTCTGTTGTAGGCTCTTCTTCAATGGGCTCTTCTGCGACATCTACGCTATTTTTTACTTCGTCAGGAAGCGCAGCGTCAAGATCTGCTTTAAACGCGTCAATGCGTCTTTGAATAGCGGCCTTAACTTGTTCATTATCGGTTTTTTCTAATGCAGTCTCTTCTTGAGTGATAGCCGCTCTAAGATATTCTATATATTCGTTGTGTGCCTCAAGCTTTGCGTCAAGTTCTTTGTCGTCTTTAACCTCTTCCACAAGAGCTTCGCCTGTATGAGCTATGAAAGATTCTTCTTTCTTTTCTTCCTCTTCCACAGGCTCTTCATCAAGATTTAGCGCTTCAAGGTCAAAGTCACCGAGGTCTTCTTCACCTTCAACCGGTTTTTCAGCAGTTTCCTCTGTGCCTTCTTCAGCCGTTTCCTCTACAGGAAGCTCTTCGTCAGCCATAGGTACTTCATCCGTCGCTGCCTCAGTTTCTTCCGCAGTAGCTTCGCCTACTTTACCGACTAAGGTATAACCAGACTCATTACCGCAGTGCTGACAAACTTCGCTAACGTTTACAGTTGTAGAGTCATCTTCAGACTCAACAACATCTTCTTGGTTTTTATAGAAAAGCGTCATACATTGAGGGCATTGAATAATGTACTTACCTACGTAGGAAGTAAGAAGGTCCTCTGGCGAATCTGCATCAAGGTCTACGATCTTTTCAATACGCTCAAGTTTTGCTTTAGCGACTTCGGCCTCACGGTCTTCTTTTGCTTGACCAAGCTCTTCGGTGCTCCCAATATCATAGTACTCTTCAAAGAGTGACTCAAACTTAGACTTACGTGAGAAAATCTCAGTAAGTGCAGGTCTGTTAGCTTTTACACCTTCGTTAGCACTAGGTACATCTATTTCGTCTAAAGCCTTAAAAGCGGCTTCGAAATCAAATTTTGTAACAGATTCTTTCATTTATTTTATATTCTCCTTATTAGTCAATTAAGAAAATCATATTGCTATTTACACGAAGTAGTTCACGTAGCTCCTTCAGCTCGGTATTACCTTCTTCTAAAATCTTTTCGCCGTCCTGTGTCCAAAGCGCGTTAGACTGTGTAAATCTAGTTCTAATTCTTCCTAAAACAATTTTAGTAAGTGCTACACAGTATTTAACTAAAATATCAATCCAGTAGTCACTTCTGATGTCTTCTACAGAAGTAAGCTTAGGAATATACTCGATAGTGACCATACTAGGCGAGCTAGCAGACCTATTAATATATAATTTTTTATTATGACGGTCTTCTTTAAATGCCATATCTGTAGACATTGTATTTCTAACTTGATGCATAGACATCCAAGAAGCATAGTTCATAACATAGTCTTGAAGGTTATACATTGTGCCGCCGTTACTGAAGATAGCAAATTGTGCCATTTGAACGGGGTCATTCATAACAGACAAACCGTCGTCGGAATCACCCAGACCTTCAGTTCTGTACACCTTAACGATAGAACTTACTTTTTCTCTAAAGAATTCGCCATCAAGGTCTATGCATGATGCCCAAGGCACTGTTATCATAGTCGTCTCATCCCAGAATCTTTCAAGCTCTCTTAATGCTTTTTTAATAACAGAAACAAGAGTTTCGTCGGTAATTTCCATATCGAGAATATAGCCAGTGAGTTCGAGCTTAATCTCATCGAGAATATCTTCAATTTTCATTATTAATTAACTCCTTGCTATTATTACTAATTAATTTAGCAAATTAATTTTAATGCATAATAAAAAGCGCGTAGCTTTTGTACTACGCGCTTTATTTTTAAACAATTTAGTGTTTAAATTATTTCTCGATTTTACCTGCAACAAGAAGAGCTTTGTTAAGAAGCGCTTTTGCATACCAAGTGCTGAAGCCTTGAGCAAGACCACCATCTGGAGTACCAAGAAGTTGGGTAGGAACGATTGCCATGTAAGGAGCGTAAACACCAGCAGAGCTCATCATATCGTTACCGTTGAGACCAAGGAAGAAGTTACCATCGTCCATAAGAGGAGATACATAAACGCCCATGCCATCAAGTTCACCAACTTTGTAAGGACCATTCATCTTAACGTTCTTAACAGCGGTGAAACCGTTGATGAAACGAAGAACAGGAAGAACATCAGAAGCGATTACCATATAGTTAGGATGGAATTTCTTAGTTCTATTGTAGATGATGGTTTTAGCCATTTCAACAACTTCAAGGAAGCCATTGTAGTGTTCGAACTTAGAAACGCCTGCAGGAAGAGTTTTGCTCCATCTGAGTTCGTCAACAGGAGCGCCAGCACCTTCTTTAAGCATTGCAACGATTTCTGTGTCGATTTCGTAAGCAAGTTCACCACAAGCTTGTTCAGCGATTTGTTTGTCAAGAGAGAAACCATAGTCGGTCTTAGCTTGGAAAGCAGTGATTTGGTCGTAACGAACTGCGATTCTACGAGGTTCAGCTACAAGAGGGATGTGCTTCATGCGAGGGCCGATAGCAGGGATCTCTTTAGCAGGAACATGATCCATTTGGAAGTTTTCTGCAGACTTGTAAGCAACTTTGTCGCCCTTAACAAGAGTAACTTTGCTTAAATCATCAACCATTTCAACACTGCCATCTGCTACGTGAGTAACTCTATAGGTGTACTTTCTAATACCTTCCCAGTCACGAGCCTCTTCATTTCTTTCAGAAACGATCATACCTTCTTTAAGTACATCAGCACCAGGAACGAAAGCACCTTCACCAACAGTTTCAACAACGATAGGAGAAGCGAAGTTCATACGGCCATCGTTCATTTCGCCGTGTCCGAAAACGCTATTGAACATAGCACCTTTCTTAACGTCGCCTTTGTTAGTAAGAGAAACGTATTCAAGATAAGCAACAGAACCACTGTAGCTGGTCATAGGGTGAACGATAACAAGGTCGTTAGCGATAAGGCTAGGAACTGCAATGTTAGTAAGGTTCAAGCAGAATTTCTTCCAAGCGCCCATGCTGTCGCGGCTGGTAGCACCGATTTCAGTGTTAAGAGATTCAGTGATCCAACGGTTGGTGTTGTCAAGAAGAACAGCAGTCGTAAGAGCTGTGTTGCTAGACATTTGTTTACCTTCAAAGTTCTTAGCAACATAAGCTTCAGCAACTTTGAGTTGACGAGAATAAGTCTCTAAAAGATTTTGTCTCATAATATACCTCTTTTTAATTTAAATAATTTTTTTTGATTTTTGTTTTGAGCTTAAATTTATTTCTTCAATCCAGCAAGCTCAAGAAGATCTGCAAGATCATCGTCGTCGTAAGTATCTTTTCTAATAGGTTTAGAAGCGGACTCAGCAATACGTACAGAAGCCTTGGATCTTCCGCCAAATGGAAGTCTACCAAAATTTACAGTAGAGTCAAGGATTTGGTCACAAACAGCGTCAACATCTTTAAGAGTATAATTTTCATTGAGGCGGCTTGTAATTTCAGAAGGCTGGATACCTAACATGCTAGCTTTAGACTCAACGTATTTAGTAAGAGTCTCAATAAAGCGAGCTTTGTAAGCTTTAGCTAAGTTTGTTCTTTCCTGAAGTTTTTCAGTATAAAGCTTAGTTTGGCCTTCTAGCTTAGCTTCAAGAGTTTCAGACTTTTTAGTAAGTCTAGACACTTCTTCATTTAAGCGTCTTTCGTTAGCTTTGTTGCCTTCAATGCTCTCTTTTAGCTGTTGTGCTTTATTAACCTTTTCAGTTAATGTTTTAATTTGGTTGTTTGATTGTGCTAATTTTTCAGTAAGTTCTTTAACCGTCGACTGCAGCTCAGGAACTTTTGCCGCTTCTGCGCTAGTAGTTCTAAACGCAGCTTGGTACCTGTCTAGCTTTTCTTGTAATTCCTTTTCTTTGGCATCGCCAACTGATTTAGCTTTACGCAAATCACTAACTTCGGTTTCCAAAGCTTCCTTCTGTCTAACCATTTCTTTCAAGCTTTCGATCACTTCGTCATCTCCGTTATCGTCGGCTGAAGCTTCAGTTTCGTCTACTTCTTCAATAGTCTCAACAGGAGGTTCTTCAGTTTCGGTTTCAGTATCTATATTTGAATCTGCATCATCTGAGGTTTCTTCAGCTTCTTTGCAGTTAACACCAAGTATTAGTATATCTTTGTCGCCTTCGTCATCGATAAAGTGGTTAATAGTATCTACTTCGTACTCTTCACCCTCGATTTCAATAGGCTCAAGTTGTAACAACATGTCATCGTCATACTCTTGAAGCATCTCAATAGCATCACCGACTGTGTTAATTTCATTTTTTTCTGTAGAATCAACGTCCACAGTTCCATCTTCTGGAACTTCTTCAACAGGCTCTTCTTGTTCAGAAGCTTCCTCTTCAGCAACTTCTTCTGCTTCCTCAGAAGCTTCTTCAGCAGGTTCTTCTGCTTCAGCCACTTCCTCAGATTCTTCTTCATCTACAGGCATTTCTTCAACAAGAGGTTCTTCATCAGGAGCCCAAGGAATATCATCTGCAGTAAGGTGTTTCTTAGGAGCTTCAGTAAGAACTTCTTCTTCAGAAATTTCTTCTTCAATGTCAATATTTAAGTTTTCTAATGCTTTTTTCATCGTATCTTTATCCTCTTCTTTTGCGGCCTTATAAGACTCAGCTAAAGCTTTCTTAAGCTTAAGGCCTTCAGAGTCTAAAGATTCACAAACATTCAATCTTGCTTTTTTAACTGCTGGTAATTGAACGATGTCCCAAGTTTCCAAGAAAAACGTTTCAGGGTCTACTTGGTTGTTGTCCATAACGTCGCCGGAACCACGAGAACTGATGCCGGGAACGAATCCATAATCTACAAGCGTTTTAAGCAGTCTGCCATTAGGTGTGTCTAAAATATCGACATAGGCACATAGGTCATCACCAACAATTTTAGGAACCTCTGGGATACATGCACAAGTTTGCTTCATATCAGTTTCTTCACGGTCAGCGGGGTGACCTAGCTCTAAGAAAAGTGCTTTAGTAGCAACCTTCTCCAAAAAGATGTCATCTTGTAGAGCTTTTTCCCAAAGTGGCTTATTGTAAAGTCTACCGTTACGAGTACTTTCAACACAAGTAGCGATAGGCCCGTACATTCTACCTAAAATATGTCTAGATGCCATTTCCTCTTTGGACAACGGCTGCATCTGTAACGCTTCAAGAATTTTTTTATTTTTAAAATCCATAATTATCCTCTCAGTTACAGTGTTCTAAATAATTTAGCTAATATAAATTATCTAATTAATAATTTAATAGATTATTCTTCTTCCTCTTCTTCAACCTCAGGAAGGTCATATGTAGGGCCGTTAGTTTCGGTACCTTCATTAGGTTCGACATTAGCTCCATTATCTTCTTCTGGTACCAAGTCAGGTGTAACTGCTTCGTCTTCTTCAACTTCTTCAGCTTCAACAAAAACTTTGTCAAAACCTGCAATTTTAGTATCAGTAGGAACACCAGCTTCGTCATAAGCAGGGACACTTCCAGTAGATACATAGAAGTCTCCTTTATATTCATAAATAACTTTGCCTACATAATCAGCGTCAGTAAAAGAAGCAAGCTCTACGTCGCCAGCTGCCGGGTAAACATTAGACTTCGAAGCATAGAATGTTCTTTTTCCATCCGCTGCAACTTCATAAATTACTTTATAGCCATTTTTTAATTCCATTATAAATGTCTCCTTATTAGGTAATATTTACATATTTTTTAGACGTCTGTCTAATCAATTAATTTAGCGAATATTTTCAAATAAAAAATAAACTACGTTGTATTTAACAACGTAGTTTATTTATTTTTAGTTAATTTAGGGCTTCGCGCCGTCCGCTAATATGTTCTAACACCAATAAATCAGCTTTTAGTAGCTTAATTAGTGCTAAACACTGATCAAATTCACCGGTATTGTAGTAATTATTTAGTACACGAGTAATTTCCTCTGCACGTACTTCGCGTTGGAAAATTTCTCGGTTTGCAGGAAGTTTCTTACTATACAAAGCAATCTGTACCAGTAGACAGGCTAAGGTGGTAATCACTTCGTCAATGTCATCAATATCTTTTACTATATTGTGATACAATGGCGATTTCTTTTGGTTATGTTTTTTACGAAGCATTTCATAGAAGTTAGCAACCTCAATTCCGCGGTTATCTAGAATAAATTTTAAAACGTCCATTGGAATGTCTTTTGTAGTTACCAGCTTTCTCATGGGCTTGTCAATATTTACACCTTTATCTTCGAGGGCCACTAAAATAGTTAAACAATCATTTTTTGTAATCATATATCTAATATCCTTTATTAAAGCTTATTATTTTATTTAGTTATTTTCTGAAAAGTCTTTATCTGCATCAAGGTCAGCGGGAGAAGGAAGGTCATCTTCTGTTAAGATATCTAGGCCAGTTTGGTCTTCAAGTAGCAGATCACCATCGTGGCTGCTAAAAGACTCCAAGGCATCAAGTGAGCCTAGGTCTAAATCTTCGCCACCTTCATCTTCGGCGCCGGTATCTTCGGCAGAAGCTTCAGCAGTTTCAGCGGCTTCAGTGCCGTCACCTTCAAGCTCAGCATTTGCAGCTTCTTCTTCTGCAGCTTCTTCGATAGCTTTAATCTCACCATCAATTTCAGCAAAGATAGCGTCACCATAGTTGAGACCGCCCATGAGTGCTTTAAGAATACGGAGTCTACGTGGTTTATCTTCAATATCTGTAAAGAGCCCTTGAATACTACTGATAGCGTTAATTTTATTAGAAAGGTCTGCCCTGTAGTCGATTTCTTCTTGAGTTATAGGAGCTTTCATTTTAAGAGTAAAGTTGTTTAGATAGCTCTTTAGACCTCTATTTAACAAGAAAAGATTGATAGCATCAGTAAGAGCTTGAATCATGGCGTTTTGTACACGCTTTACACCCTTAGCGTAAACGCTTGATAGAATCGTAAGAGACGTACCACCATTAAATCCAGCCCCATCGTCAGTCCACCCAAAGTATTGCTTTGGAATACCATAAGAAGAATAGAATTTATTATTCCACCAATCAAGGTCTGCGAGGTTCTTTACTTCAACGTCACCGCCAACAGCCTCTACAGTAATATTACCTTGTCCGCCGTGAGTGGCAAAGTAAATATTATTTTCAACAGGACCAGGGTTGTTGTACTCGGACATGGAGTTGCCGACATTAAGAGCACTTTTCTGTTCCATCATTTCTTTGACACGACGGAGTGTTTGCTGCACTTGTTCTTTCGGCATGTCACCGACTTCAACGCCAACTTTACGTACGATACTAGAACGTGTGATTCTGTTTAGTAGAGCAGCATTTTCAAGAAGTGCTTTTTCACGCCAGATTTTATAAGAATCATACAGAAGTGATTTACCGCGACGTACGCTATAAGATTGGCTCCTCTTGTTTTCTGGGTCAATAAAAAGGTCAACAGTTTCAGGAAATCTTGTAAAGTTATCTTCTAGGCATGCGTGCACAAAGTCATCTGCCTGGTATACGTTTACGTCAGTAGATTTCATTCTGAAGTTGTACACACCGGTAGCTGTAGCTCCTGTTATAGTAGATGATAAGGCATCTAAGTTTGATTCTACGTTAGGAGTTTCTATGTAACCGTATGTTCTACCGTATTTTGTAAGTTCAAACATAGTACCAGGGTCATCAACTGCCTCTACATAATAACTATATTTATCAGAAGCAGAGTGTAGATTTAGTTTAATAGCTTCATCTAATTTTTCTTTTGACTCCTCTTTCTTTTCTTCGAAGTCTAGATTGAATGCTTCGTTTAGAACATTTCTTGCAGAATATGCCTGGTCAATTTTATCAGCCTTAAATAGCTCATCTTTATAGTCAGACTCTCTAAATAGTCGGAGATAGAGATCGCCGTATTTTAGAAGTGAGTGCGTCCAACCGTACATATTTTTGTCGGCGTTCATGACATTTAGTAGATAGTTAATAAACTTACTAATATTAGGGTCATTAGCTTCACACCAAATAACATGTCCGTTATCTGCAGGCTCACATACATCTTCTGCATACGTTCTTAGAATAGCCGCAACAGAAGAGTCTTGTGCCATGGTATCGATCATTTGATAAATTTGATCTCTTGAGTTTGAAACGCTAGTAAAGTTTTCAATAGCTGACATGTCTAGTCGACTAGTAAGGCCAGCTTCAATAATGTTATCCGCTAAAGTATTTTTAACGTCAATATCCAGAGCAGTCGTATTATCAAGAGTCACCGGTTGTGCTTGACTACCGACCAGTGGGTGTGACGTTTTCTTTTTAGGTGTTTTAGTCTCAGCCATAATCTATGGTCTCTCCTTTATAAAATAATGATACCATTCATAATATCTTGGTATGATTCGTATTCTTGTCGTTTTTTATAGTCTATAGCCTCTTGAGCCATATACATTTCACTATATATTTTAGTAAGCTCTTCTTGGAACTCAGCAATCATCTGGCTCTTTCTAAATTCGTCGGAACTACTATTAACGTCTAAAGATGTCTCAAGGTTTTCGCCGTAGTCGTATGAGTACTCTTCTGCAAATTCACTTGCAAGGAACAAAGAACCGCAAACAGCATCGGCTTGGTCTTTTGAAAAATTCTGAGGGTGATCGATATGTCCATCAGAAAGTCTTTCTAAGCTAACGATTTCTTCCGTAAGCAAGGCACAATCTTTGTACATTTGCAGGTGTCTTTCATAGATAGCTGATTTAAAGAAAGCATACGGCAGACATTGTTTTGTTGTATTATCTACACGGTCTACAGAAAGTATCTTAGTTTTAAATCCGTCACTTTTTAGTTGTTGTTGAATCTGTGCACTCTGATAGGTATCGCTCGATACGCCTTTTATAGCAAAGCCTCTGTCGCGAAGCCAGCGTATAAAGTTTCTATTTTTCTCAAAGCTTACTTGGAATCCTTTTGGTGCCTTAACCGACACAGAGAAGGCAAGCTTAAATTCAAGCTCTTTGCTCGGGTCATTGCTACCAGCTTGTTGTGGTCTTTTGCCAGTTATCCATACGCCTGCAATACCCGTTTTGTCCCCTGACAACGACATGTCGAGGTGTATAAACAAAGGTCTTGACATGTCTCGTTGGTTAACTCTAGATAGGTCAAAGAAATTAGAGTACTGCATTATGTCTTCTGGACTGTTGCCAACTTCAATAATGTCTTTGGTAAAAGGATTTTTGTAAGTATCAATTTTTATTTGATTTAACCTAACACCAGAAATATACTTAGTAGAGCTAGAGGTAGAAATACCTGCGTTATCTGTCAAAGCAAGGTCAATATTATCTTCAAAAGCTTCTCGATAGATAGGCGGTACTTTAAGCATAAAGTATCCTTTTTCTCGATAGGCATTAACGTCTTCTTCAGTCACATCTACTGGAAGTAGCTCATGTGCAAGGAATTTATTACCGACTGCTACATAGAAACTGCCTGGGTCGTTAGGTGAGCCTTTATCGTTTCTAACTATCCACTGAGGTTCATCAACAATAAGAGTTGTTTTACTCTCGTTCTGGCGCTTCATCTCAATGTAAGATTCCATGAAAGCTTGTTCAGAATCTTTTGAAGAAGCTATGATGTTCATCGTTGGAAGGTAGGTCCCTTTACCGAAACGGGAAATCATACGGGCGTCGATTTGAGAAATCATTTTCTTTAATTTAGCTTTTTGTTTCTCTACGTTATTACCGACACCGAAGTTAACTTCATCCGAGAAGTTTGAAAACAAAGCACGACCAACTACGTGTCTATTGCTTGAACCGAAAACTAGCTCAATACCTTTTGGTGGCTGCCACTGTGGGTTTGTTCTGCTAGCATTCAAGTTGCCACGTTCCATAAACCAATCTGAACTTTGAAGTAGCTGCTGCATTTTATCCCAGCCAACGCCCTGCGCAGCCTCAATAGTTACGTTTAACATTGAAAACGTTATCTTGTCTATTGGCTGCAAACCATAATATGTGTAAGGGTCCTTTAGACAGAGCATTCGATATAGTAAATATAATTGACAAACAACTGCTATGAAAGATTTACCAAGACCGATAGAGCCAGTCAGAATTACAGTATTGTATCTTGTTGTTATATTATCAGGAAAAATTTCTTTTAGCTTTTCAATCCAGTACGGGAATACTGTACACTTTCGTTCTCCTGTAAATTCATCCTTTATCCACAGGCCACGCCCAAGATAGCGCTCGTCAGAAATGAAAGTCATTATGTCGACAGGTATCTCTTCAAAGTCTGAGTATTTAAGGTCATCTAGTAGAGCCGACTGCCCTTCTTGCGATATTTCTTTTAGTATCTCTAGAGCTAGCGCCCGTTCTTCAGGAGACAAATTATTTAGTTGTTCTAAATTTATTTCGTTTGATATCATCAATTCGAAATCTCCTCATCTATATATTATACGATATTTTGAAATATGATAGTTTTTTACTTTTGTTCAGGCTCTTCTTCAGAAGGCTCTTCAGTTTTCTTAGGTTCTTCTTTAGTTTCTTCTGGAGCTTCTTCTGCTTCTTTCTTTTTAGCCTGGTCTGCGGAAAGCTTATCTGCATAAACTGGGTTAATGTTAGATCCTTTTTTGAATTTACCGCGGTTCTTTGCCCAGTCGTTAATAACATCAATAAGGTCTTTACCTGTTTCTAGGTCCTCATTCTCTGCAACGATACCGTTATCAGCTGCTTCATCAGCGGGCACGCCATAGAGCTTAGGGAACACTAACTTTAAGAAAGCTTCTGGTTTTTTCTCCGACAAGAAGTGGCAGTAATTTTGAATAACGCTCGCGACCTTCATCATCCAGCTTCCATTGGCTAGCGCTAACAAAATGTGTTTGCAACCACGCCCCTTGTCGTCATTAGGATTCGCGATGCCTTTGCCAGGACCTGGGTCATTAGAAGAATCGTCAACAGAAACATTTTTTAAGATGTTCCAGTGTGCAAATCTGTACTTAAAGTCTGGGCAAGTACATTTTACATAAACATCAGTAGTATTAAAAACTTTTGTTAGAGCTTGAATAATAGTTCTAAATTCAAGTTTATTGTTATTATTTTTTATGTTCTTTTGTATTTCAGCAACGACGCCTTCAATTTTGATGGTTACAGTATACTCATCATTTTCGCCTACCACCGGTATATTAACTTGAAGTATGTCCTGTTTGAAGAGCTTGTTCATATCTATTTCGTTATAGCTCTTTACGGCATTGGCTATTTTTGAGTACTTCTTACGGTCCATACGATTTTTTCCGCGTTCCTGGTTTTTATACATACCAACGCTTCTGGACTGTGCTACTAGCTGAGTACGCGTTGCTTCTGTAAGCAGCTCAAGTAAGCACTGCTCTTGTAGGTTTTGTCTTTTCATACTTAAACCGCCTTTCAAAAAGTGTTATCTGTATAATTTAGCAAATAGATTTAATAAATATAAAAAGAAAAGCACTCCTTATTTAAGAGTGCTTTAAATTATTGAATGTTAAGCATGCCGCGAATATCGTAATATTTGCTAGGCATTTTGTTCATAGCTATGTCAAGTACGTTAGAAAAATCATACTTGCCGTTTTCGTAGGCATGAACTTCTGCTATGAAAGGCAGCTTTTGAAGTGCTTGCACAACAGAGTTGATAGTGTTCGGCTTTATATTATAAAGATAAAAAACTCCGTTATCTTGAATAATTGGTTGCGTACCAGCTACTCTACAGATTTGATTATACATATCAATACGAGTCTGTTTATCTAGCTTTTCTTCCAAAGAAAGTCTTTTTGAAGTAAGCTCATTTTTAAAGTCTTTAAGTTTATCTAAATAACCTTTGTTGCGAAGTTCTTTAAACGCAAGGTTTTCCGTAGAATATTCACCTTTCGCAACGCCTTTTTTACGAAGCTTTTCATAAATATCTTCAAGCATTTTAACTACTTTTTGCTCGTCGTTAAGTTTATCTGCCTCAATATCTTTGATAAGTTCTTTGCATTTAGCTTCCCAAGTATCTACTAGCTTGTCAAGAGCTTCTTTGTCGTAGTCTGGAATATCTTCTTGAACAGGCTTCTTAATCCATTTATTTTTCTTAACTGAATAAACGCCGTTGCTAATGCGTTGACTGTCCTCAATTTCTACGAAAATTTCAAGCGGAATATCGTAGATAGAAATATCTAATGATTTATTAAATAAACTTCTATATGCGCTATACAGAGCGTCAGCAACTTCTGGCGAGTAGCTAGTACCCTTTGAGTTAGCTAAGATGTGAAGGTCGATGTCGCTATCTTTTGTATAATTATAGCTAGCATTAGAGCCGATCAATAAAACATCGTCAACCTTGATTTTAATATCTTGCTCTTTAAGGTTAGCCAAAAATTCGTCAACGATTTCTAATAGTTTGTCGCGAACTTTGTCTTTTAAAACCTCGTCTTTAGTAAACAATTTACTATTTAACGACTCGTGCTTTTCAACGGATTCCTTTAAAGTTGTACTTAATTGTTCTGCCAGTGTTTTAAAAGAGGCTTCGCACATATCTGCAATAGCTTGAGCATGTTCTGGTTGCTGCCATATAGCCCCAGCATTAGCATTAAGTATAGCTGTATTATAACCCCAATTTTTTAAAGCACGTTTTAGCTGGTCAATTAATTCTTGCCAATCAATAGCGACAGCGATAATAAAGTATCTAAGTGCGGTAGCGTCAGTCAGTTCAGGTGGTTTAAACCCGTGTTTTTGTGCTCCGCTAAGAGTTTTTTCGTACTTACTTTTACTTACTAGATAGGAAATGCCCCAAGGAGTTTTAGAAAAGTTTAGTTTATTCCAGACGTTTTTTTCATCAGCTGGCTTTGTTTGAGCCGCTTCATATTCAAGTTTTGCCGTAATAATTTTTGTGCACTCTTCTTGTGTTGGCACGATGCTTTCTGGAGGGTATACATTAACTGCCATATTAGTCCTCCATGTCTAGTCTAGCTGGAATAACAAACTTTACGTTGCAGCCATCACAGCATCTACCTTCATCAGCAGATACATAGGGTTCTGGGTTATTGCCGTAGCCGTCGATAATCTCGCCGCAGATGCAGCAAATATTTTCTTTAGCCTCAATTAGTTTTTCTCCGAAAACGTTTACGTCGTCGAAGTCTAGACTAAACTCATTGTCGTCGTATAATTCAAAGATAAATACGTTATTTCCGTTTGTGTTCCAGTCTAACACAGAAATGCCTGCTTTGTCTAAGCAGTGAATAAGATGCTCAGCAGCTTCTTCGATATCAGATACCTCATGATTAAGACTTACTACTATTTTATCACCCTTTTCATTATAGTCAGCACTGATAACCTCATAGGCACAACTATTAAATGCATCCATTACAAAATTTTCTTCGAGCTCGGTTGCGTCAGTCATACGATCTTCATACTCAGCCCTAAACTCTTTATCAGGCGCCTTGTCAACGTTTGCAAAATGTTTACGTTCTTCTTCCTTTTTAATGGAAAGGTCATAGTCCATTACTTTTACTCTATTTTTGTCGTAAAGAATGCCGTCGTCATAGTAGTAGATAATATCGCTGTTCATAAGCTTAGAAACGTCTTTTTCATCACCAAGGTTATTAAGAGTGTAGATCGAACAGTTCTTGTCATCAAGTTCGATTAACGCTTTAATAATTTCAGCCTTATTTGAACAGAAAATATTTTGCGGTCTGATATAATATCTACGTACATATCTTTTAGCTTCGCATAAAGCTCCCTCGCCTCCAATACCGACTTCGCTGCCTTCAGCAGTACCAAAAGCTTGGTTAAATCTATCAATATTTAAAGCAATATTGCCGGTAGTATAACTAACGGAATCGCAAGGTAACTTACGCTTTTTTCTTCTAGCTTCAGTTATTTTCTTTATAGTCATTAGAAGTAAGTCTCCTTATGAAAGTAATCAAATAAAATGACGACCGCGGCAGCAGTGAAAGGCTAAGTCCGCCACCACGGTGTCATATAATTTAGCAAATAAAATAAGAAGCACCCTTAATAATAAGAGTGCTTCTTATTTTATTTATTGCCATAAAGGTCTTCGTCAGACAAAGGTTCGCCAATAGGTTCATCAAAATCTACAAAGTATTCGAAAGGCTCTATTTCATTTACCACGTCCTGTTTTTCCACAGCAACCGGCTCAAAAAGATCGTCTTCGTATATATCATCGTAAGAGACCTCTGGTTCGATAGCCTTAGCTACCTTAGTTTCAGTATCAACTTGTTTAGGGCAATTCATAACTTTTGTTGTTGCCTTTTCATCAGATAGATTTTCTAAACCACCTGTAAATACATAATAACTTGTAAGCAAGTTTTTAAGAAGCTGTATTACTTTTAAGTTTTCTTCAGTCGCGTCAATATTTGCAATCTGACTTTGAAGGTGCTCAATTTCTTGCCAGCTTTTCATTTCTAGGTCGCTTAAAAAATCTTTTGTTATAGTTATTTTATCTTTTAAAGTATATTCCATTTTATTAACCTCTTAAGCATCGCCGGCATTAAAGGAGAACTGTTGTGTACCGCCCCTACCGCGAAGGTCTCTTGGCAGTCTTGGCGCGTTTATACCGTTTCTCCATAGATACCAAACATATCCAGGAACAGTATACGATAGAGCTTTATCACCTTTCCACCAATCTTCCATATCGGCGTCAGTCATAATAATAACATTAGTTGCTTGTGTAGAAACAATATTTTTAATTATTTCATTCCAACCAGCAGTACCACCATCAGCTCTAGCGTCCGCAGCGTTTTCATATACGTCGTTAGAGAAGTAGTATACGTTTAGGTTTATTTTACCATCTGCTTTCAAGTCAGCAAGACATTGTACAGCTTTTTCACCAACTTTAAGGTCAGTGTCGTTCCAAGAGCCTGATTGGTCAAAGTAAAAGTCTATTACCGGAATTCTCTTATTAGGCAGCTCTTGAATTTTCTGGCCTTGCTTAAGTACACCAGTATCACTGTATCTGCGGTTAATAGCGGACCAAGTGTCGTCGCGTGTTTCTTCAGTATGCACCTGCATTGCAATAGCCTTATATAAGCTATTTAAGAAATCTTGAAAGCCTTTGAATGACCCTCTTGCTTTTGCTTGGTACTTAGCAGTTTCTTTTTCTCTGGCCTTTACTGCTTGGTGGTCTGCTCTTATTTTTGCAGCGTCTTCAGCAGAAAGCTCAGCCTGTGTGTCAGTGCTTGCAAGGTCTGCTTTAATTTCTTGCGCACGTATTTGGCGATCTTCATCAGATGAATATGTTAAACTCGTATCACCTACGTCATCGATTGCATCAAATACTCGGTTGATCATTTGATTAAATTCATCATCTGAAAGGTCTTTAATATTTTTTACAGCTTCGGTAAGTTCCTCAAGTGCGGCAATCGCTTTTTCAAGCTCTTTAATTTTCGCAGAAGAAACATTTTTAGCTTTAGCATCTTCTAATGCCTTTTTACCAGCCGCGATCGTACGTTCACGCTTTATTTTACGAGCGTCGTTTTTAGTTTTTATTTCTTTATCTTCAAACTCATCGTTGTAGTTATCATCTAGCAAGTCATCTTCATCGAAATCGAAGTCTTCATCGTCTTCTTCTGGCTCGTCAGTTTCGCTCTCACCATCTTCGAAATCGTCTAAGTCATCAGTGTCTTCAATGTCTGTGTCGGCTTCTTCGTCAGAAAAATCATCATCATAATCGTCAGTAGCCACATTATCGTCAGATTCGTCGTCAAAGTCGCCTTCTGAGCCGTCAGTTTCTGTCTCGTCACTATCGTCTTCATTATCCCAGCCGTCTTTGTCATCTGCTTCAGAAGAGCTTTTATCGTCTGCTTTATTGCCATCATCGGACGTATTCTCGTAGCTATCCTCGCCATCTTCAAACTCGTCGTCAGAATCAGAATCATCCTTGTCTTGGTTATCAGACTTACTAGAAGACTCGGAATTGCTGGAATCATCATTAGAACTGTCGCCATCTACACCTTCAGCGCCATTACCACCAGAGTTTCCGTCTACTTCATCTTCGGAGTCGTTAGTTTTCACTTGGCTCAAAATGTCTTCTTCGTCTTCAATTTCAATATCGTCATCAGAACCATCGCCTTGGTGTTTTACAGAAGGTTGTAAAAGGTCTGGATCGAGCTCAACTTCTGTTTCACCGCCGCCTCCTGCCCCACCAGGCATACTCATAGGGGGCTCTCTGGAACTTAGAATGGCGTCAATAGCTTCCATAGCGCCCCTTTTTGTTTCTGGGTCAGAGAAGTCTAGCCCAAGGTCGCTTAAAATTTTATTTATATCCATGTTTAATTAGCCTCTCTATTATTACTTAAACATTTTTTATTGCATCTCGTATTTGCTTCAAAGTTTCATCATCAAACTTGCTGGAATCTAGCTGCTTAACTGTTTTATTCCACGCATTTTTATACTCTTGAGAATTAGTTTTACGTTTAATCTTAAACTTCTGCGGGTTATAGTTAATATTGCCACTAATATTTTTTAAAATATCAGCCGCAACCATTTTAGTCTCTGGAGTATAAAGGGTACTGACTTTATCCTTTGTTTTAGGCTGAATCAGCTCAAAAGGCTCTTGTGGGCTTGTAACTGATATATCAGTAATAATATCAAGCAATAGCTGCTTATCTGCGTCAGAAATAAAATCTTTAAAAGCATTATATACTTTTTCTACTATTTTTTTAAACACATCTGGCCATTTTTTAAACACTTTTGACTTCATAAATACGTCAATAGGTGCTTTTATCCCAGAAGGGCGCATAACATCTTTATACGCAGCTACTGCTTTAGCAGTTTCAAACTCAATGCTATCGATTGTACCAGGTTTTGAACCAGATTTTGGTTGCCAGTAAGGATTGCTTCTAATTTCACTATTGATACGTATAATTTCCTTAGAAAGCTCATCGTACATTTCTTCTAAAGATAAGTTTTCCCAACCACGATGGTCCTCAGTAACTAGCCCGCCGATAATTTGACCATTGAGCATCATATTACGCACGATTTGCTTATCTTCTGCTGAATAACGCTTATTAGATATTTCGAAGTCCTCGATAATATTCATAAGCGTATGTAAACTCTGACTATAACTTAGTTGAGCGTATGCCTCATCTGGGTCATTTGCATGTAACTTTTTATAGATGTACATCAGTCTTATCTGGTGCATCATCAGATTATGAGCGAGTTCGTGACGTAGTAAAACATCGAGCTGATTAAAAATACCTTCACCGTTACCTAGGAAGCCGTCACTAAGATATACAACAGCCTCATCAAAAGAAATAGCAGCAGTAAAGTCTGGATGCTTTTTAGAGTCTACAATATTAAAATCTAATTTCCAAAATCGTTCTGCATACTTTCTATGCCCTTTCTTTATAAGCAGTTGACAGAGCGCCTTTTTAACTTGACGCTCTGTTGCTGTCATAAAGTGTTTAGTAATAGCAGAAGATTCTAACAATGCTCTATTTATTTGCATAGTAAGGTCTCCTTGTATTATATAAAATTAAAGGGTAAAGTCAAAAGTTTTAATACGATTTAGTGCGTCTGCGGCGCTAACTTTTGCAGCCTTGCCTGCAGCAGAAGTAGAGGTACCAAATAGGTCAGAATCAGACTCTTCGCCATCTGTACCAAATACGCTATCAAAGTCATCACTTTCTTCATCAGCGGTCGAAGCCCTGCTAGCGGTGTTCGCGGTTGAGTCACCTTCTATTGAAGTATTACCGTTAGAAGGTGCAGTTACCTCTGGTTCAATCCATGAGTCAAGAATCTCATGAATCATTTGAATATCTTTTGGTAAGAAATCTGATTCATTATCTACCCAGTATAAGAACTCCTCTTTGCTACTGCCGTTTGCAAGTAGACCATCAGTGATAGCACGTTGATTTAACATGGTTTTGTCTTCATTGAATAAGTCAAGTAAGTCATCGCGGGTGTCAAAGTTAAAACGATAATCAGTCAAAAGTGCCATCGCAAGGTTGTAGACCTTTTTATGTTCAACATAAAGGAACGCATAATCTTCATCGTTTGGATCAAGCGCTTGGATTGTTTTATTTATATAAAATTTAATATAACGTACAGCATCTTCTACCTTTGAATCCCAGTTAAGTTTCTTTACGAATCTTGACTTTTCTGCATCGTTTAGGTTCATAGCACCAGGGTCTGTAGGAACTGAAGGGTTAACACATGCGATAGTGAAAAGTAAGTTATCAAAACGTCTGAAGCCGTCTTTGTCATTACCTTCTACTTTATGCTCGTTAATAAGTGTAAGGAGTGTGGCACGAAGTTTAGGTGCCGCACGGTTAAATTCATCCAAGAAAAGTACAGACTTTTCTCTATCTAGTTTATCTAGTGCCTTTGAAAAAGCACGGTCAGCAACTTTTACGGTGTTGCCATCAGCATCGGTAGTTTCGACAGGTACAGGGAAACCATTAAGGATAGCCCCAAGGTCATCATTTTTAGCATTTAAATAGAAAAGGTTTACACCACGATCATCAGCCCATTGTTTTGTGATGCCTGTTTTACCAGATCCAGGAAGACCGGTAATAAGAATATCAGTACCATCACGTCTGCCAGACTTTTTAGCAATCATAGACTTAGCTAAGCAGTGATCAAGCGCGTCAGTAAGAGCACTAGGTACATCAAGTGGCGCCCATTTTGTTCTATCTAAACCACGTGCAGCGGTCTTAAGCTCGCCTGCAACTTTTTCAGCTTTAGCGTCAGAGTAAGTTTCTTTACCATCAGAAGCTACTTCAGCAGCATCTTGAACAGCATCGGCAATTTCAGAAACAGAAGCACTTAGTACGTCGTCAACAATCATATCTTCGTCTTCGATAGCTTCTACATCAACGGTTTCTTCATCAGCAACGTCTTCTGCTTCAGTAAGTTTTACTTCAAGTTCCTTTTCTTCTGGCTTAACACCTTCGGTAATAATTTTATTTACTTTTGTTATTTTCATAATATCCTCCAAAATCAATCTCTACGCATCCAATCGTGCAATTCAGCAAGTTTTTCTTTGTCATAGCCTTCAGTTGCTTTTTCCCAGCCGTTAACTTTTTCGTTAATTTCAGAAGCTGCTTCAGTTAAAGCTTCATTCAATGTTTTTGCACTAACGGCTACAACACCAAATTCAGTTCCTACTAAAAAATACCCGTTAGGGTCTGCGCTCATTTTAACGACACGTAGATTATTAATATTTGCAGGAACTCTATTATTCTGCACAATTTTATCTAAGAATGCCTGAGCATCGTTCGGGTCATCAAAATAGCAGGTGCAGTCTGTATAGCCATTACCACTGCTAATGAATATTTTATTAGTGCCATTGATTTCGCCAGAAGCGCTTAAAGGCTTAATAAATACATTAGGAGTATTTTTGCCGACTTTATCTGCGATAATCTTATAGATAAATTGACCACCTGCGGTAACTTTTTGCCCAGGAGTGCCTTGCCCACCATTTAAATCTTGTAAGTCTCTGACGTTTCCTGACTGAGGACCTGACGACTTGTAACCATTTTGTGGTGGTTGACCCGGTGTTTTAGCTGTCGATGCGCCTGTGACATTAGAGCTAGACGCTCTACTTCTTGTAGTTTTATCTTGAATAGCAGAAATATATCTACCATATTTGTACACAGCCTCACCTAAAAGTGTTTTCTTGAACTCATCGATTTCATAAGGGGTTCTGATAGTATCGTCCCAGTACAGATTTAAAAGCTCTGCCATATAAACAACAGCTTTTGCGGCAGTTGCCTCGTCATAACGTTTGCTTTTGTCACTGTCTAACGCTACAGAAAAACTATCGGTGGCAACGGTTTTAATACTAGTATCAATATTTTTAAAATTTCTATTTATAAGCTCATCACAAATTTCTTGTGCTGCCTTAACATAGCTAGTACCACGATGTCGAGCTCCTGCAGTACGTTGTGAAGTATGATGACCGGCCACAACCAATAAATCATGCATAAAAGACTTCGCAGCTTGCTCTGATGCAGATGTAGTAAAAATACGAGCCATTTATTAACTCTCCTTTTATTTATATTTTTTATTAATCTATTAATTTAGCAATTAAATTAAGTTATACTTAATCAATACTGATAATCCCACGACATTTTGGAAATGCAGAACACCCATAAAATAATTTTCCAAAGCGGCTTCTTCTAACAACCATAGGCTTGCCGCAATTCGGGCATTCTTTTTCTGGCATTTCAGGAGCAATTCCTGTTTCATTCGTTGCACCAATAATATCTTGTAGGTTGTTATAGAAAATTTCCATAAAGTCTAGCCAATTAGTTTTACCGTCGGCAATTTTGTCTAAACTTTCTTCCATTTCTTTTGTATAGTTTAGATTTATTAGTGTAGGAAATGACCTATCACAATAGTCGGCTAGTTGCATACCGCGGTCTGTAGGAACTATGTGTTTTTCTTCTAACGTAGCATAACCACGAGTAGGACTAAGGATAGTCTCTACTATAGTAACAAATGTACTTGGTCGACCGATTCCTTTAGCTTGGAGTTCTTTTACTAGACTAGCTTCCGTATAACGTGGTTTAGGTTTAGTAAACAGCTTAACTGGCTCAAGTTCAGTATTTTCTAATACTTCACCAGTGTCAAAGGTAGGAACGTTTCCAAAAGCTTGACCATCTTCAAACTCATATACTTCTTTATAGCCAGCCTTGTCAAGTTCTTTTGAACTAAGTATAAACTTGTGGCCATTATTATTGATAGTATAAACAGTCTCAGAAATAATAGCATTAGGCATTGCAGATGCTATAGTGCGTTGCCAGATTAGTCGATATACTTTAACAAGTAGTTCATTGTTAATCAGTGCCGACAGTTTATCAGGAGTCATGCTTGGGTCGGTTATTCTAAGAGCTTCGTGGCCATCTTGATCAGTTTCTTTCTGTTTAGCTTTTCGTGGACCAGAATATTTATCTGTTCCATAAGTGCCTTCGATAAACGTTTTTAATTCTGGAATAAACTCAGGGGCAAGTTCTGTGGAATCTGTACGCATGTATGTAATAAGCCCAATATGTTCACCATTTACTTTAATGCCTTCAAAAAGTTTTTGCGCGCAGCTCATAGCATCTTTAACTCGTAGTCCAAGTCTTTGGGCAGCTTCTTGTTGGAAGGTTGCGGTACAGAAAGGTGGCTTTGGCGACTCCTGATGCTTCACTTTTTTACAGCCTTCTATCATATAGCGCCCGCTTTTACAATTACTTATAACACCATCAACGTCTGCCTGTCTAGTAAACTTATCGATAGCTTCTTCTTTGTATCCAGAATACTTTGCCTTAAAAGGTACTTCACTTTTAGTGAAGTTCAGAAATAAATGAAAATACATTTCAGGCACGAAGTCAGCGATTTCTTTTTCACGGTCGGAAACAAGCTTTAGTCCAACAGACTGACAACGGCCAATTGACTTTGTTCCAAGGTACTTTTTACCAAGAGGACTTAAACCATAGCCAATTAGCTTGTCTATCATCATTCGCGTTAGCCCAGCGTTAACAAGGTTATCATCAAAAGGCACTGGGTTTTCTAAAGCGTGAATAACTGCTTTTGGTGTTATTTCGTGCATCACGATTCTATAGCATTTATCTACTGGCAACTTACAAAACTTAATTAAGCTCCAGCCAATCACAAAGCCTTCACGGTCTTGGTCGGTGCCTATATAAATTTTACTAGCAGTTTTTGCTTGTTGCTCTATATCATCAACGACTTTTTGCTTGCCTTCTGCAATAGTTAAGTTCATTTTAAACTTTTGCTTTGGATAAATGCCTGAGTTGTAAGCAGGACCACCATCGGCAAGCGCCATTATGTGTCCAACTGACGCCATAACAACAGCCTTATTATAGCCGGCATTTTTTAGAATGCTAGATATAGTTTTTACTTTATTCGGAGACTCTACTATTACCAGTATTTTTTCGGTGTTAGTCTTTTTGCTCATTGACGGCAGCCTCCTTACGTAGGCTTTCTTCTAACAGCTGTCTAATAGTAGCTGAAATGCTTAGCGAGCGCTTAAAAGCTTCGACACGTAAGTCTTCTTTCAATTTATCGTCCGCCTCGAAGCTAATCATCTTTTTTCCCATACTTTTCACGCTCCTTATCTACGTTTACTAGCACGTTTTACAAAGTTTTTAAACTCAGCTTTCTGCGTAGCCTTTTCTGACAAATTAGCGCTTCTAATAGCATTGTCTGCAGCTTTCTTAGCTTTTGCTCTTTTGGCTGTTTCTTCTTCTGGCTCGAGTACTGCGATACGTCCGTTGATAACGCCTTCTGTAAACTTAAGCTGGGTTAATGCTTTTTTAGTCTCTTCGTCTGTTTCTATAGAAGCATTTACACTAGCAAGTCTAGCTGGTAAAAAAGTATCCTTATAAAACGGAATAATATCAGCTAAATCAGCTTCTTCAATTTTACCGTCTTCTTCAATATCGGAAACAAGGCCGAGTTCGCTGGGAAGCACGCCATCTAAAATCTGTGCTTGCTGGTCAAATAAGCTTGCCGCAGCGCCAACTAACTTATTATCTTCATAGTTAAATTCATCGTTATAATAAACCACAGTAACTTCTTCTGGTCTACCGATTACGATTTCTTTGCCTGGCATAGATGCGCAGGTTTCAACCACAATTTTAATACCTTTCTTTTTTGTAATAATCGGGTTGATAAAAGTTTTGATTTGGTCGTTAAAACGTAAGCAGAAAATACGTTTGTTAATACCAATTTGTGGTGCAGCCAAAGCAAGAAGGTCTTGATTTGCTTCCATAACTTCTTTGATTTTATTGATAATCTCGTTGCCTTCTTCTTTCTGTGCGCCCTGCTCAGTCAAAAATTCAAGGGGCTCCGAAGGCATACATAAAACATCAATATCAGTAATTATTTTTTCCATTAATGGACCTCACTTTATAGATTTTATTATATTAAATTTAGCCAATAAAATTGGTCTTTATAATTATTAATTTAATAAATTATTAATTCAATAGTTTTTTAAAAGCGAGCTTATCACTCGCTTTTAGTCTTCTTTAGTGCTTCGAGCTTTGCCTTAAAATGGATAAGCGCATCAGAATTTTCTTTTTTAACAGAATCAATATCTGCACCAAGGCGTTTTAGCTCCTCTAAAATTGTACTATATTGCTTTACATAGCCTGCCTTTTTAGACTTTTTATTTGGCATATCTAACAAATACATAATATAGACAAGTCTATGGTAGTTGTTTTCAAGGTCAGCCACTGTATCCATAGCTTCCTGCATTTGTTCTTCGGTGATAAAGCCTTCTTTCAAAGCTTCTTCAAAGTCAGCTAAGTTTTGCTTTTCTTCAAGATATTGCACAAGCATCGTATAAAAATAATTTCTTACGTCTTTTACTGCCATATTTTACTCCTTAGGCATTTTCAAATAAATACTGTATTTCTGGAAAGTCTTGCCACGCCTCGTATTCAGTAATTTCTGATATTTCTGTAATACCTTTTTTAAAGTCATTAATAAATTTATCAATTTCTTTGCAAATAGCTGTTTCTTTATAGTCGATCTTTTTATAGCTAACAGAAAAATCATCGAGAAGCATTGCAATGTCTGGGCAAACAGGTCCAAATTTTATAATATTGGTTTTACCCATAATTGTTTTTAAAATTATGTAATAGTCTTGTAGTAGGCTATTAGTGCATTTAAGAGCCGTATTTCCTATATCTACTACATCAATCATTTCATTAAAGGTTTTTTGCACAGAATACTCAAAAATCATTAGTTTTTAAAGCCTCCAATTTTTAAGTAGTATTTATCGTTGTCAAAATCAGCAATCAAGAAAATAGTATATTTTTCATTATCTTCTTCAAGTTCGAAGTAATTGGTAACTTTGACCGTCGAATTGCTTGTATTAGTACCAAAGGTAGGAAACTCTGTATCAATAGCATTTTTGCTGAGCTTAGTGTACATTTTTGCGTACTCGTCGCTGTTTTCAATATCGATAACATAGAAGCGGTTATCATATTTACCAGTTGCTTCAATACCAAGTCGACCTAATATATTTTTAATAGGGTTATTGTCCACTGTTATCATCCTCCGTATGTACAGGCTCATCTTCAGTTACTTCATAAATTTCTGAAGTTTCTACGGGTGTTTCTTGAGCGTTTGATATACCTGCCAGCAAGCTAAGCACAGCAGATTTAACACGCTCTCTAGAGTCTCTATTAAGGTTATTAACTGATGCGCCGCCAAGGTTAACCTCATTATTTTGTTGATTAAACTGAATCAAAGGAGCCTCACCTGCATTAGATACTTGCTTTTGACCGCGTTCAATAAGATCTTGTACTATTTTTAAACCGTCGAAAAGTTCTTTATTAGAAATTTCGTCAGGTCTCTGTGTGAACCTTGTAAGAGCTTGGTCGGTGATGGTATCAAGCAAGTCGCTTAGCTTATTAACTCTGACCATAGTCTTTTTGTTTTGGTTAGCATTAAAAAGCTGAGTTAATTCTTTTGCTTTTTGGTCGTCTGTTTCTGCAATAATTTTTTCAATTAGTGCTGCAGACTCTGCATTAAGTTTTATAGGCCCTGCTGGGTCGGTTGTAACTAACCCAGTCTCAGGCACGTCTGTCTCTGCCGGATAATCAGTCATTAAATCACCTCTTCACAAATAGCCAAAAGTTTATCTGCGAAGGCTTGCTCTAATGCGAGTTCTAGCGGGTCTATTTGGGCCGTTAATGCGTTTTTAATCGCAGCCTTTAGGTTTTTACCGGGTACGAATTTGCATTGCATATCGACCAAATTAATGCTTAATATGCCAATACCTATATTGACAGCCAGAATTTCTTCACCATTACGTTTAGCTTCGCTGATGGCGCTACCGATACATAGACAAGCTTTGTCGGTAAGTTCATTTGTTACTTTAGTAGGTATTCTGAGAAGTGTACCTACGTCACTTATAATATTTGTTTGTACTACCATAATTAAAAGTCCTTTCCGTCGCTGTCGACGCGTTTTAAAATTTTCATAGGGTCCTGACCATTCAAATTCCAGATACTTTTCATAACATCTGCTAAGTATACTTCATAGGATTTATCAAGCTTATATTGAATGCTATGTGCCATAATTTCTAGTGGCGTGTGTTTATTAGAAAAAATATCACGTATAAAAGTAACTCTTGTTTCAAAAGTTCTTGCGTTTCTGTCAAATTTTGCCATTATCCTTTTTGAATCTGACTCCTATCGATATTGTACTGTTTCATAATAGGAAGAATTTGTACATAAAGCTCAGTTACTTCTTCCTTTTCTTTTTTTGATAATTTTCCTAATTTATTTTGCGCCGCGGTAAATGTTTCACCGTCAATATTTATGTATTGGTACATAAGAAGCGCATTTGTTACAACAGTCATTTCAGACTCGGTCGGGAAAGTGACAGTCTTACCTGCAAAATATGTAAGTAAACGAGTCATGTTAGAGCCATCTAAAAGGTAGCACAATTCACTGGTTAAAGCGTACTCTGGAATTTCTTGTACCTTAAACAAAATAAACAACATCAAAGAGTAAATATCTGACAAGTGCAGATTGTTTAAATTCTTTTTAATATTATTCCTCATTAATATACCAGTCCTCCGTATTACTTGCTAAAATATTTTCAATATCTGTGTCACTAAGATCTGCCTCTTTGTAGCAATCGATAATTTCCATTTTAATTGCTGTGAAGAATTCTTTTAAAAGTACCTTAGTATAATTTGACATGCTCTTTGGTAAGTGCCATAAAACAACGCTCTGAGGTGTACCGCTAAGCTTCTTTTTATTTTTTAATATTTGAAGGCTAGTCAATAAAATAGAAATTTTTAAATTTTGATATTCTGGTGTCGAACTATTAAAAGGCGACTTTTGCAAAATATCATCTAATAATTTATCACTTTGTTGAAGTGCGGTTCTAACATACTCTCTGAAGTGATGATTTATGTCAGAATTTTCTCTAGCCTGACTCTTTAGCTTTTCCTTATAAGCAATAGCATCAAACTTTGTTGAAACAAATTCTTCTTCAATAATCTCTTTAAAAGTTTCACGTTGGTACTCGATTTTCATCGGATACAAAAGCGCCTTAGTATAATTTAAACAAGACTTAATTGGTCTAATAAGCTTACCCTTAATTGTTTTGCCTTGGTTAATTTGGTTTTTTCTCAGTGCCAAAAACAAACGATTTGCTGAGTAATAGGCATACATATCATAATCTTGGAAGTCTTTAAACATGCATTTTTTAATTGCAAGAGCTTTTACAAGAAGCCATAGATAATTATAGATAGTGTTCTCTAGTTCTGGATACTCACCTGGGTTTACGATTTTTGGTACATTTTCATCAATAAATATACACATATCGGTAAACTTCATATTATTCGGTTTTTTGAATAGCATTTAATACCTCTCTCACGTTTAACATAATTCGCTAATACCTGATTCGTTTTTTACCACCTTAATTTCAGAGTCCACAGGAAGCTCAAGTTCTTCTGCGTGGTGCGAAATGATGAAAACAGACTCAATGGTATGTAGTTCTTTTTCTAATAATTGCATAACTGCTTGGCAGCTCTTCTTATCTAAGAAGTCAGTAATTTCGTCTAATACTAAGATATTAGCACTGAGCCCAAGATAGGAAGTTAACAAGTCTCTAATAGCCAGCTGAAGAATGAGGTCGACCCTCTGCTTTTCGCCGCCAGACAAGCCGTCAAATACCTTACCACAATAAGTAATGTCAAGAGCATTTCCGTTTATTTCTATGGTAAGCTCTCTAGTGCCAAATACGACAGAGCAATAGTCTTTTGCTTTATTATCAATATAATTGATAATATTCGTTAACAAGTAGCCTCTGAAGTCACGCTTGGTTAGCTGGTCCATCTTTTTAATAATTGCAACACGTTGGTCGTAGTTATCTTTAGCTAAACTTGTAATTGCAATTAAATTGGTCAGTCTAGCCACTTCTGCCTCAAGTGCTGTTATTTCTTCTTGACGTTTTTTAACAAAGTTATCCCAATTTTGTTTATCATAAACAAGCTTATCGTATGAACTTTGAGCAGAAGCTAAACTTGTAGTGTAGTGATTAAGCGCTCCTTTACTTTCCTGTAAGCCAGTTTTATCACGCAGTATAGCATGTGTCAAAGTATCTATATCATTTTTAAAAGAGTTTTCAATTTGCTCAAGATACTTTTGATGTTGAGCATTGCAACCGCGTATTTTTTCTTCAGCAGTTTCAAGCTCATTTTGTTTTGATAACAACGCAGCCTCCTGTGCAGAAGTATCTGGCTTATGCACATTTGGTAGGTGTTGGCCACAAGTTGGACAAGTGTCTTTTATAGCCTTTAGCGTTTGAATTTCTTTTTTTAATGCTGTAATTTCAAGCAAAATTTTGTTTTTATCGGTACTAAGCTGCGAAAAAGTTCCAGTATAGGCAGTAAGTTCTTCATTACTTACTTTTGCCTTTTCATTAGTTAATTCAAGAAGTTCGGTGTTCAGAGCTTCTAATTTACTTTCAATTAAATCAATATCGCCCTTCAACTTATTCTGTTCTACAGCAAGCTGAGCAATTTGGTCTGCTTGCATTTTAATTAAGGTATCAAAGTCTGGCGTTTTAGGATTAGTTGCCTCAAGCTTTAATTTTTCTAGACTTGATACGTACCCATTTAATTGTGTACGGTTTGCGAGTAAGCTATCTTCAAATTCTCTTACTTTTAAGCTTAATTCTTGCTGTCTGTTGAGAATACGCATTTTAAGGTCTTCGATCATAAAGTCCGACTTAGTAAGTTTTTCTAACAGCTCCTTGCGACCACTTGGGCTAAATGATGAAAATTTGTTCGGCATACCCTGACCAATAATAATAGTAGAAGCAATAAGGTCTTTTGTTAGCTCTGGCAAAAGGTCTTGTAGTTTTTTCTCAGACTCTCTAATGCCCTTACCACTAAGATCAACATCATTTTTAAAAATTTTAAGGTCAGATTTTGGCGAGAGAATACGTTGAATACTAAATAAATCTTTATTATATAAAAAGTCAAGCTGTACCCAACATTCTGGTTCATCGATATTAACATTTTTTAAGTTTGTTTTAATACCGTTGATAGTCTCTCCGGTCAAGGCATAACAGATAGCACTCCATAACATTGACTTACCACTACCGTTAGACAGTGCATTATCTTTAATATAGTTATTTTGACCGGAAACTAAACAAAACCCACGATTTTGCAGTTCAAGCTCAACGTGGCCATAGCTCCCGAAATTGTGAATTAGTACTTTTTTAAATTGTATCATTCGGAATTAACCACTCCCCCATGTTTAATTTAACAAGTTCACAAAAATTATTCCAATGGAAGTCTTTTTTCTCTTGTTCTGTGTTGTTTTTATAGGCATCAAACTCTGCTGTTGCAACAATAAGCGACGCCACTTTATTACACGTAGATTCGTCAGGCTCGACTCTTTCCGCGGTTGCCTTGACAAGTAGATAGTCTCTAATATATTTTAAGTGCTCCGCAAAAATACTTAGCCCAGCACCGCTATCGCTATAAAAATTTTTATTTAATTGGTTAAGTCTTTTTTCATAAGCCTTTGTTATTTGTGATAGCTCTTTATTTTTCATCTTTGCTAAAATAACTCTCCTTATATTATACGATATTTTAAAGAAGTTCCCGTTTTACAATTACTTGCAAATTTCACTGAGTTCCTCTTCAAGCAATGGTGAATTTTCGATGGAGGCTTTACAGCACTCAATAAAACGAGCTAGGTGATCAACAGTAAGGTCTAGCTCAACTGACTCTGCTGTTTCGCTATATTGCTTAGTCATAATGATTCTAGCCTCGATAATATTGTTAAGTGCCTCTATTTTTTGTTTGGTCTGTTCTATTACAGACTGCTCACATTTAATAGAAACAACCGCATTATTTTTTAGGTTGTCTAGCTGACAAAGGTCGTTTTCGCAGTCGATCTGAATTTTGTAGAAATTATAGGCATACTGGTTTTCTATGTATGTTAGAGACATAGTTTTCGTATCAAGTACCGCAACATTGTGATTATGTTTAAAAGCATCTTCACCAAAGTCTTTACCAGTTAAATTTCCGAGGTTAATTACTTTAGGAGTGAGCACTTGGCCGTTGTGCAAATGGCCATTGATAAAAAGCGAGCAGTTAGATTCAATTTCTTCAAGGCTAAAACCTGTCTTAGAGACTACTGGCCCAAGTTGAAGACCGCTGATATCATTATGAGATAAAATAACTCGTGGTCTATTAGGGTCAAGGTTTTTGAAATATTCTGCCAAAGGTTTTCTATCACACTCTGTCACATAGGGTAAGAAGCAAATATCACAGTCATCTAATGGTAAAACTTGTGGCTCAGTAATTACCCTGTGATTATTAGCACTCAGACAATTTACCGAATTAAAGGTTAGACAGCTATTAGAGGCATCGTGATTACCTACAAGATGATAGTGCATTATCCAAGACCATGCTATGTCATTACAAGCAGTAATAGTTTCACTTGTAAGGTCTGGCTTATCAAAGAAGTCTCCCAAGTTTATAATATATTCACACCCAAGATTTTCTGCAGTTCGTTCCATCCAATTCAAAGACTCAATGCAGTTTTCAAGCCTGCTAGGGTACTTCGTGCCCCATTTATTTATAATACTTGCTCGAGGGCACATGTGCAAGTCAGTAAAAAGTAAAATTTTCATTCATTAGTTCCTTTACTATTTTATAATATATAATACAATAAAATAAAAGAAAAAGCGGCTATTTTTCAAGCCGCTTTTACTAATTTATATATAAAGTAGCCATTTCAGCCATTCTTGTAAGTGCAACCAGCGGGTAGCTTTTGAATACATCGTAAATATCTGGCGAAAAGTCTGAAATACGTGAGTATACAATGGCTTCAATTTGTTCAGTATTAAGCGGCACGAAGTCCTTAATTTGCATATATGAGCTAAAGCCTAAGTCACCAAATACCTGCCTATTTGCACCTTCTTTTGTTCTATAAGACGGAACAGATGTCCATTGGCCGGTCTCATCGTCTTTAACACTTCTCATATAGTACTCATACATAGTTGCCTTATAAATATCTTTAAACAGTGCAACCTTTATAACGTCTTCTTCAGAGTATTTGCCAGGAAAATATGCGTTGCACAAAACACCCAGTTCATGGGCAAAGTGCAGGGCATATTCACAAAGTCCGCCAGGGTACGCGCCTGAGTATTGAGTAGAAGCTGGCTTATTGAAGTAGTCAATACTGTCTAATAATTTTGTAATATTAGTAAGATCGATATTAAGTTTGGCCAGCAACTCCATAAATTTAATTTCGTTATTATTTTTCTGCTCTAAAGTTAACATTTAGGCCTCCAATCAAAAATCGTTTAATACAGTTTCTACTAAGTTTTGTGCCATCGCTTTTGTATACTTCTGAGCACAATTGCCAGCAACAAATAACTTAGGCACTAGTGTAGACTCTGCATTTTCATTAGTAATCAAATAACCAGCTTCAGTTTTCTGAACAAGTTTATCAGAAACAAAACTTGTATCAGGACTTGCGTTAGTCTTTGCGTAAATGGCAGCACAGTTAAGAGTAGAGTAGTTGTTTAATTCCACTTTAAGTAAAACGCCATCTTTAGAAATAGTTTTTAATATCGAAGTATTTGGCAATACTACAATGTTTTCTGCCTTATCTAGCTTTTTAGCGTTTGCTTCAGTAAGGCCTTCGATAGCAGAATCTTTTACGCAGAGATATACTTGCTTGTATTTCTTTGCTACCTCAAAGGCAAACTTAACGTCAGCATTCGTATTGCATATAACTACTGCAGGCTGATTTTTAGAATTTTTAGGTACATCATCTACGTTATTATGTACACCGACTAACGCAGGCTTACCATTAGCAAGAATAAGCTGTTCATAGCCAAGGCCAGAAGCAATAATTAAATGTGTACCGTAAATTCTTGTACCATTTTTAAGATAGCAGCCGAACAATCTGTTTTTATAATCAGCAAAAACTACATCGTCTCTAAAATATTCCACATTTAAATAATCACGAGTAGTGGTACTTTTAAAAACATTACTAATAAAAGCTACTTTAATAGTACGTTTGTTTGAAGCAATATTATCTAAAATTTCGTGGCCGACTTTACTATCGCCAACGATCATAATATCAACTTGATAATTCATTTAAGTCTCCTTATTTTGTTATATTATAATATACGATATTTATTAGGCAGGATTACCAAGTCCTTGCTGTTTTAATTGACTAATACAAAATTGTCTATCAGCTGCCACAGAATTTAGGTCTTGCCACGTAATCAAGGTATCTCGTACGCTGTCGCCAGACTTTTGCCAAGTGCTAAAGTAAGGACACACAGCTTCAGGCTTTGTGTTAAGAATATCTGGATTCGTCAAAGGATTGTACTCACACCAATGGCACAAAGCGGTAACAGTTGGCTTAAAGTTCTTTGAACTAATGCCTTTAAACAATTTATCTAAAACTGGCTTACCGTCAGCAACAATATTTTCTGATAAAGCAGGTTGAGTAATATCGCACAAGGGAAGGTCATACTCACATTTAATTTTTTCTAAAGGCGTTTTCCAAAGATCTTGCGCGGCCATAGTGTAGACAGCAAACTGCAAAGGCGCTTTAAGTTCACTATTTTGAGCAGGCACAGCCCAAGATTTAATATCTTGAATAGTAATATCATTCGTCTTAACATTTATAAAAGCACGGTCGATCGACCCGTTAAACGAATGCACGCCGTCATAATTGAAATCAAATTTCTGCTCGATACCAAGTATTCTTAACTCTGGATTAGCAAGCATAAACTTTTCAAGTCGATAGATCGCTGAATCAAGATATAAATAAGCTTTATCTCGGTACGTTCGGTCGGACTTATCTTTAGCAAAAAATTCAGCGGGGTATTTTTGTGCTATTTTTCTAGTTTCAATAATAAATTTATTTTTAAGAGCTACATAGTTAATAGGTCTTTCATCTTTGATTGCATGCGCAATGTCTTCTTCGATAGAGTGGATCAAACTACCGAAATCAGTTGCAATACTAGCACTAAATAAGAAGTTTTTATCTTCGTATTTGAGCTTATATTTAAAATGACATTGGTCATAGCAAGATATTTTAGAATAGGAAAACCTATCTAGTTTTTTAAGTTCAGGCATCAGGTCCTCCTTTAATTAGTAATTTTAAAATTTAAGTTATTTATTAAATAGCTTAACATGTCTCGTTTATCGAGCTCAAGCTGAGAAGTCTTTAATAGCAAGTCGAAGTTAGCTAAAAATTTAAGCTTTTTCTTTGCAGCGGCCAAATTAAATCCATGGTAGCTGCTTTTAATGAATTTATATTGCCCAAAAGATACGCCACAGTCTTCAGCAGTTAAATCTGGATTTTGTTTAATTATAATAATATTTTTTAAGCTAGATAAAGCTCTATTTGCTAATACAACTGGTTCATGAATTTCCCAACCATTGTGCTTAATAAAATCAAACAACACCATTTGGTCACCGAGTACAAGAGCATTAACGACTGCAAAAAGATCTGCATTATATAAGTCAGACTGCGGATCAAAACGAATAGCTGAAAAAACTTCTTTTTGCTCGTTTTTATCAAACAAAGCTACTTTTGCAAGTTCGTTATTAACACGCTCAATACTATTATCTGAAGACTTCACAAGCCACAAAAGGTCTTCTTCGTCGACAGCAGGGCAAAGTGTTTTAGCATAATCGCAGAGCTGCCATTCTTCGAGCTTAGGAAATTTAATGATATAGTTTTCTACATTTTTTGCAATACTCTTGTCGACTTGCTCACAGATAACTATCGTATTTTCAAACTGAGAATAGTCTTCAGAACGTTCGTCAAATACCTCAGTAGTCAAAATATTGAGCGCCTCACCCGACGAAGTGAGCAGCATGAGTGATGATTGCTGCGGTTCATAAATACTAGTTATTTTATTAACGCCGCCAATAGAAAGTTCTCCAAGTGCCTTCGCATATTGATTTGCCAAAAACTGATTATCTTTACTGACGAAAATCATGAAATCAGACGGCACAATTTTGTCAGTAATAAATTTTTTAAGGTCTATTAATGTCATTCTTGTACAGTCTCCCATAAAGTAGTAAGATAATTTAACATCAAAGTTTCTTTAATAAGTCTTTGTTGCGTTGCGTATTGCTTAAACTGATTAGTTGTTTTAAATACCTTAAAGCTTTGCATATTAGCGGTATTTTTAAAGTCCTCAAGAGCCAAGTATTCAACGGCGTCCAAAAATAAATCAAAGTCTAATTTATTATAAAGGTCTTTATAATTAATACTTGTTGATACTGCAAGAGCATTTGCATAAGTCATTTTGCCAATACTGTCGACAAGCCTATTTGCCGCGCCCAAAAGTTTGTAAAAGCCTTCATCAGTAAGCTTTAGCAATTTGCCGGGTGTTTGGAAAATCTCATAAGTAAGTTCGTTAACAAAATTATTAGTAATTTGTTCAATTTGCTCTCTAGTATAAGTTTCAAAAGAGTGTTTAATACATCTGTTAAGAATCGTATTTAATACACCAGCTTCAGAAGTCGCTATCAACAATACATAAACAGACTTAGAGGGCTCTTCAATAAACTTTAAAAATTGATTTTGCTGCTTTTCCGTAAACTTGTTTAAATCGATTATATAAAGTGTACTAATTGTACTGTGTAAATAATCATCTAGCTCCGCGGCAGTTACATTTTCAGTAATTTCGCTATAGTCTAACTCAAATTTTTCTGCAATATATTTGGCTAACGTATGTTTACCGCAACCCGACGGCCCAATTAACATCATAGTCTTCGGCAAACGCTGTGCAGTAAAATAAGAGTCTATTTTAGACAATAGCTTTTGTTGTCCAATAATAGTCATTAGGCAACACCTCCATTATACTCTGCGGCAAACTTGCAATAAGTATGCTTCGATAAGCGCTTTTACAGAAGTATCATATTTAATAGCACTCTTAATTTCAAGAAGCTTATCTGCTAAATAATTAAACCAATTGAGCGCACCATCAAACGAAGTAGTATAACTAACGCTCGTCATGGCGTCAGCAGAGTTTTCAAGATAAGCAGGAATATTAGTAATGCCAATATTTTTAAATAAAATGTACTTAGTTAACTCAAGAGTAAAACTAAGGTATTCGTTTACAAATTGTTTAAGATCCTTGCCTTCACCTGCCAAAGTTTCAATAGCAGCCAAAGTAAACTGTTCATTACCACCAATCAAACAGTTCGTCAATTTAAGCATTCTTTCAAAAGGTGCTTCACCAAGCACGGTTTTAGTATTTTCTAGGCTGAGATCGTTGGAAAGGTCGGCGCATTGGTCTAACATCGTAAGAGCCTCACGCATGCAACCATCACAGAGTTTGCTAATAAGCTCACAGGTATCGTCGTAGTTAACAAAACCTTCTTGCTGACAAACATAAACTAGGCGATCTCTAATTTCTTGACTGCTGATTTTAGCTACATTAAAACGCTGCATTCTATTTTGAATAGTCGCAGGAATCTTGTTAGGCTCAGTGGTGCAGAAAATATAGATAGTATAAGCAGGCGCATCTTCGAGGCTTTTAAGAAATGCTTGCCAGCCAGCAGAAGTAATAGCGTGACATTCATCGATAATATAAATCTTATACGTACCAGTCAAACTTCTCTGGCTGGCTGCGTCAACGATGGCTCTAACTTGGTCAACACCGCCGTTGGATGCTGCATCGAGTTCCTCAGGCTCGCCTACTCCGCCGTTAATAGCATTAGCAAAGCATCTTGCCAAAGTCGTCTTACCACAACCAGAAGGCCCTGCAAAAAGATAAGCATTTTTAAAAGTCTGCTTTTCCAATACCTTATTAAGAATTTTAGTAGTTACGTTTTGTCCAACAACAGCTTCAAAAGTCATAGGTCTATACTTTACAGCCAAACTTTTAATTGTATCATTTCCTTTTTTTATATATTTTTAGATATTATATTATACAATAAAAAAGGACCCATTTTTACTGAGGTCCAGTTATTTTTATAGTGCAGAAATCTGAGTCAATTCAGAAGTATTTAACCACCCACTCCACATTAAGTTGAGGTCTTGTTTAGCCTCAAAATCAAAACCAATGCTATCTACATAAATCATGGTGCCGAGCACTTTAGAAATATAAATTTTAAGATACTGAGTTTTAGGACAGCCTCCACCATTCCAATTAACTGCTAAAACAGAATCAGTAATATTTACAATATTCAAAGGCAATTTAACTAAATAACAATGATTAAGTTCATACGTAGGCTTTGAATATTTTTTAATATAGAATGTATTGATATTTGGATCAAAATTATTTAAGTCAGCAAATTGACATTTTTCAAGTTGTTCTTTTATAATTGGTCTCATTCAGCTACCTCAATAGTTAGTTCCATAAAACGCTTTTGTTCTGCAAGAGCGTTGTATAAAGTGTCTAAATCAGGATACTGCTCGCCAGCCCACCAATATTGAACGCCGCCGCCATTTTTAATCTTTTTGCCATACGCCTGACTGATTTCTTTTTTAGCTTTTTCCTGGTCCGGATATTCGAAAAATGAATAGTCTTTAAAAGATAAGTTTGCATTAGTAATAAAAGGTACTTGACTATTAAATATAGCACTATCCCAAAAACGTAATAAAGTACGCTGAGCATCAGCTAAATTCTTTTCTTGATTAGAAAAATTATGATATAACGTTAAAAACTTAATTTGCATAGTATAACTCCAAAATAGTTTATTTATTATATTATACAATAAAAGACCTGAGAAATTTCAGGTCTTTTTACTTAAATATTTTCTTCCAAGGTATTAAGGTGATTAAGAAGTTCTAAAAACAGGTATTCATCTATAATATAATGGTTTTCTTCGTCTGGTCCAAAGTTAAATACTACGGCACTGTACGGTTTACCCATCGCCATAGCTTCTTCTTTATTTTTTAAAAACCACTCTTTTTTAATACTAATAGATTCAGAAGATGTTGTTTTAGTTTTACACTCTAAATTAAACTTATCTGTGCTTACATCAGACTTGTCAAACATAGTGGCACCAGAGTTTTTACTTCTTCTACCACCCGTAGCTTTCGCAACCGCTTCTTCTTGTTTAGCAGAAAAATAACGAGTTGGAAGGGGTTTTGCCCCTTCCTTATTTCGTTTTGCTGTACCAATAATCATTATGCATCCTCAAGCAAAATTTTACGTTTTGCTTCATCTTCCTGAGGTCTTTCAATAGCGTCTTCTTCAGCTTCAATAGCTTTAAGAGATTCTTTATCGAGGACAGACTTATCGTTAGAAGCAGAGATAAACTCTTTAATCATCATAAGATACTTTTCTCTAAAAGAGGGATGCGTGTGAAGATACTCAATAATATAAGCTTTCTTACCTTGAAGGGTTTCGCCTGTTTCAGAGTCAGTGATAATTTCACCTGTAGAAAGGTTTACAAGGGCATAGGTTACATTATTAAGTCTCTTAATGAAATCAAACTGCAGTGCTACGTCGATAAGGTCATTAACAGTGTCTGCACCAGTTTCATATTTATAGGTGATAAAGCCACCACCACGGTTACATGCACAGGTCTTATTTTTAGTAATCTTAAACTTCAGTCTAAAACCATCGGCACCTTCACCATCGTCACCTTTAATTTCGTCGCCTTCTTTCATAAATACACGTTTACCAAAACGTACTTTAACGGAAGCATAATAGCGAGGAGCGTCGCCGCCTGGTTCTTTGTAAATAGCTGCACCAGTAAAAGTCGTACCTGCTACACGTACTTGGTTAATCATGATCATGATATTACCTTTACGAGCGAGCTTATCACACATAGTGGGGCAGAACTTGTGAAGTCCTTTTGCCATGTTACCGCGCATACCCATGTCTTTGGTAAACTCATTTTCCATAATAGACTGAGGAACAAGTGCAGGAATTGAGTCAAGAACAATAAGACCAATATCATCAGTATCTTGAAGTTCAAGAATCATTTCAAGGATCTGTTCACCAGACATACCTTCTGGGCTGATGTAGTAAAGTTTATCGAGATCAATGCCATTCATTAAGGCTTGGAACTTAATATCGAGTGAATGCTCTACGTCTACATAAACACATACCTTATCAGGATTTTCACGTTGATAAGCTGCAAGTTCTGCACACGCTGCGGTAGTTTTACCAGAGTGCTCAAGTCCAGCATATACCATCATTCTGCCATAAGGAAGCCCGCCGTAGAGAGGATAGTCCATACCCATCATGCCAGACGAAAGTCTTTTATAAACAGGAACTACGTCAGACTTGATCACCAAATTATTGTTCGAATATTCTTTGTTAATTTTTTTAGCGAAATCCGCCATTGTAAATGACTTCTTTTCAGTTTCTTTTGCCATATATTACTCCTTATTTAATCTGCCAAACTGGTGGCATTAAGCTTTATTTCTTGCATTCTACTCATCAAGATGCTCTTAAGTGAGTCAATCAATCTGAGCAACATGTCTACTTTAGTTTTAACTAAACTTGCAACAAGGTCATAAAGACACTGAGCAACAATATTTTCAGAAATAGCCAAAGTCGTGTTAGAATCTTTTACGCCCGCCGTGCCTTCTTGTGATACATAAGCAGTAGCATAAGCTTCTTTTCTAATAGCTTCTGCACACATCGCCTTAACACCAGATCTGTCTCTGAGTTCACTTAAAGAATAGACAGTAAGCTGTAGCCTAAGAATTACATCTCTAAGCATTTCAACAGACATAGATTCAACATTATTTTGAATAAACTCTACTATGCGATTAGGCTCGTCAAAAGGTCCTGCAAGCATGCTATCGGCAATTTCTTTGATTTGCCCATAAGTCATTTCAACAGCTTCAAGAGCCTTATTTAAATCTTTAGCCATTTAATGCCTCCACTAAATATTTTAAATCTGCTTCCATAAAAACTCTAAGTTTTTCAGCA